>Ga0105242_10000275_pt1 | contig 40947 bp, 64 predicted proteins | sample KBSM24metaG_FD_81521 | JGI IMG/M metagenome (GOLD analysis project Ga0105242, IMG submission 81521) | Miscanthus rhizosphere microbial communities from Kellogg Biological Station, Michigan, USA - KBS M2-4 metaG | ecosystem: Host-associated > Plants > Roots > Rhizosphere > Soil | place...
AGCCATACTGATTGGCATACTGCTCCTCGCCCGTGAAGAAGTAGCCCGCATTCCCCCAGGCCGTACTCCACGAGTTCTGGTGCTCCAGGAGCCACCGTCCCCGGGAATCCCGCTTGAGCTCGTCGGCCGTGCACACGCAGTGGTTGCCCGGCCCCATGGACAGGCCGGGGACCCCGTCGGGATCGAAGGTGTTGAAGTTCGCCCCGACGGCGATCGTGTCGAAGATGTCGAATCCCAGCAGCCACGCCGAGACAATCTCATCAAAGCTCGCACATTGATACAATTTGATCGTCTTGAATCGCTTGGCGGTCTCGTAGGCCGAGACGGGGATGCGGGCCCGCATGATCACCGACTCGTCGAACTCGGCCATCGTGCACGTCCCGGTGTTGACCAGCGTGCGGGCCGCGTCGGCCGGGTCGGAACCGCGATCGAACCCCCCATTGATCTGGGCATAAACGAATGTCGGGGACAAGAGGATGAAATCTTGTCCGGCCGATGCCCGGGACCGCATGACGCACGTGACCGAACCGAACCCCGTGCAATCCCCGAACTGCCCTTGGTTCAGCACCGGGACGGGGCCGCGGTTGCGGCGGACGGGGGCCCAGTCCTGGCGGGGGAGGACGGGGTTCTTGGTGGCGAACAAGGGGGCAGCGGCCTTCATGAGGCCCGACGGCATCGCGCCCAGGCAGCGATTCTGACCGTCCGGGGTCACGAAATGCGGCATCGCTTCCCCGGACTCATTCATGGCAGTGATGAGCATTTATTGGACCATGATACTCAGGCGTGCCAGGAAAGTGGCCTCGTCGCGGGGCAGGGGGACGGTCACCCATCGCCCCGACGTGTCTTCGAGGAGGACGATCGAGGGAGCAGACGCCACGGCAGCCTGCCCCCATTTGGACGTGGCGATCGCGGGGTCCGCGACGTCTACTTGCCGCCACTGGCCCCCCATGGCCGCGACGGCCGGGCCAACCGTCCGGGAGATCATCAGGAGCCGCTGGGCCGGCTGGAGTTCGTGGACGATGGCCGAGTCGCACACCATGATGGCATGAAACGGCCGGGCCACCTTGATCGCCCCTTCATCCGGGGTGGGGGTCGGGGCGGGCGTCGGGGCGGGCGTCGGTTCCGGGGTGTCATCGGGGACGACGCGGACGATGGCCCGATAGCCGATCGGGACGGTGACGGTCACGACGTAGGTCGGGCCTGACGGGGCCGGGGCGGTCTTGACGGGGGTGGGTGGAGCCTGGAAGGCAGCCACCGTCCCGGCAGCCAGCAGCAAGGCCAGGGGGACGGTGGCCAGGCGACGTGTCACTTCGGCTTCGCCCCCTTGGATGGGGCGGCCTTGTCGATCCACTGGCGGACCGCATCGAGCATCGGAGGGCCCAGCAATTGGAGGATGTTGGTCAGCCACCCCGGGACGGCCGGGCTGGCCATCATGCGTTTGTGGGGTTCGTCCCCTTGATTGTTGACGTCATCGACGGCCGCTTCCAGGGCTTGCTTGAGTTGCTCACGTTCATTCATCGGTCCTTACCCCCCTTCAGCCGTGGGTCCGGCTCGTAATGGGTCGGATGGGTATGGCCCTCATCGTCCGCGTCTTCGACGAGGATGCCCCCCTCGATCCGCCACGTCCGGCCACCGAGATGAACCCGGCCGGATTCGACGCTGGCCATGGCATACTGGGCCATGGCGTCGAGCTCGCACCATTCGTGCCGCGGAGCCTCGGGGCGGGCATCCACGAGCTCGACGTAAACGTAATCAAACCGGTCAAGCCTCTCGGGCTCGACGTGGAGCCACGAGGCGACCGGACCCCGCTTGGCCATGGTGACTGACCCATCGGCGTTCCGCCGCCATCAGATGCCTGAGCCACCGAACCGAGATACCCAGCTCCGCGGCGATCTGAGCGCGAGACTTGGCGTGCCGCTGGTAAGGGGCCAGCGGTGGGACCGGTTCCGGGATCACGCCCATCTTATCGGTCAAAATAGGAGCCGGGGACCGCTTTTGTCAATTATGCCCAGGAACACCCCCCGAGAAAATTCCGAGTGACCCCTTGTCACGATCTAGACAACGTCTAGTATATATAGTGTGGGGACGAGGGACGACGAACGACGCAACGAAAGGGGACGACGATGACGAAAGCCGAGCAACACACGCAAACGATGTTCAAGAGGGTTCGGGGCGCCATCATCCGCAACGGCGGACGGCTCCGCTGGATCATGGCCAAGCCCGCCATGGGGACCCGCGATGCGTCCTACGTCAACATGATGCTCCGCCGCTGGATCGATGCCGGAGAGTTGACCCTGGACTGGGATGAGCAGGGAAACACCCTGCTGGGCCTGCCCTGCAATTGACCACCGACTCCCCGGGGGACCGCCACCCCGGGCCCTTTCACGAGGAGAGACGACGATGGTGATGGCCTACGATCGGAGTTACGTGGATCTTGACGGCTACGAAATCCGCTACCAACAGCATGCCCACGACGGGGACGAAGAAGTCGAATGCGCGTACTGCGGGATGATGGTCCCGGGCTGCGTGGATTGCCCGAACGCCCCGCCGTCCGGCGATCACGAAACATGGGCTGAACTCGCAGCCCTGCATGACCCCGAGTGCGAATGGATCACGACCCGCGCCGGCCGATTGGACGACTGACCCCGACCGCCAACACGAGGAGACTGCCATGGACACCGCCACGAAAGCCCCCCGCAACCGAGCCGGCGCCATCCTGCTGGAGCTCGACGCGGCCGACCGCAAACGCCTGGAACGCCTACGTGACAAGCTGACGGCCCAGACCGGGGTCAAGGTCGGCCTGGCCGGCGCGATCCGTTCCCTGATTCGACGGGCCGAGAAAAACCCCAGCTAGACTCTTGACTCCGTCTAGACAACGCTTAGATTATAAGTGTGGGAACGACGCAACGACGCAACGCAACGCAAGGGGGATGACGATGACGAACGATGAGCGCTACGATGCCATTTATGTGAGTCTGCTCAAGATGGGAGTGGGGATGACGAAAGTGGTCTTCGACCGCGTGGTCACCCGGTGGACGGAATACCGCTGGGAGGTGGACACCCACGGGACGGACCGCCTCTTCGACTGCGAGACGATCGCTTGTTACATCCTGAATGGCTGACACCCCCGCCCCGGGGACTGCCACCCGGGGGTTTTCCCCTCCGAGGAGGACTCGATGACGACGATGGGCGAACAAATCTACGGGCCGGACGACATCGACGACCTGATGGCACCCAAGCCTTCCCGGACGAAAGCCCCGGGCCAGATGACGACGATCGAGTTGCTGACCCACGTGGCCAGGCTCCGGCGGAAACTGGACAAGGTCCGTGTGCTCTCGGCCGAAGGGATCACCCTGATGGAGGCGAAGAAAACAGCCCTGATCGAACTGGAACGCCGTCAGGGCCGATGAGCGGACAAGGACGGTCACCCCGGGGACACCCCCCGGGGTTTTTTTTCCTCGGAGATTCCGGACTGACCCCTTGTCACAGTCTAGACAACGTCTAGTATATAGAGTGTAGGGACAAGGAACAACGCAACGCCAAAACGAGGGACGCAACGATGAGTATCATCCAGGCGCTGAAGACAGAATTCGAGGGGGACGACATGCCGACCAGCGAGATCATGATCGGCGAGTGCGAGTGCGAGGAGTGCGGGCGAGTTTACGACTTCGAGGCGAGCAACGCGGAGTGCTCGGACCAGTGCGAGGATTGCCGCCTGAAGGAAGAGCAGGCCGACGCCCGCGATGAGGCCGTCGAAGAGGCCCGCAGCGAATTCAACGAGGCCGAATACGAGCTCGACGCGTTGCTGGCCGAGATGATCGAGCTCAGGGACAGGATCGCCGAAGCCCGTCGGGCCCTGAAGACGGCACGGAAGGGCCTGGAAACGGCCGAGATGGAGGCCGAAAAATTCCGGTCTGACTCTTGACGCCATCTAGACAGCGTATAGATTAGAAGTGTGGGGTCGTGAGCACCGCAAATGCTCACGACCCCGGATGGACACCCCCCCCGGTCACAGGAGATTGGTCCGATGCCCACCGTAGCTCACACCGCCAAGCGCCGTCAAGCCGCCCCCCGCCTATCCACCGGGGTGATGAATATTCTCCGCACCTTTCACTTGGCGACGGCCGAGGAAATGACGTCTGGGCTGACGTGGTATCGTGACGGGCTGGAAACGGCCGCTAGGCTCGTTGCAGACGCACGGAAGCGGGGCGAGGTCGTCCACAAGCGGGCGATCACTCGGAACGCCCTGGCGGGCATCCTGGCCGCCCTCTCGCCGCAAAAGTCGTGGTCCCGGAACCTCGGGTTGCTGCTCGACTTGCTGGCCGGCCGCCCCGTCGGGCAGTTCGCCACGCAGGTCGCGAAAGCCCGTGCCATCCTGGGTGGACGGGCCCCCCTGGATGTCCTCGTGGGTCCCAAGGAACGTGCCTTCTACCTGGGTTTCACCGACCCGAACACGGAGGCCGTCACGATCGACGGCCACGCGTACTCCGTGTGGCAAGGGCAACGGATCATGACCACCCGCGTCAAGATCACGGCCGCCCTCTTCCGCCTCGCGGCGGCCGACTACGCCACCGCGGCCGATCAGGTTGGGCTGCGTCCCCATCAGATCCAGGCGATCACGTGGTTGACCCACCGCCGAATTCACAACTCGACCGGCCACGTTCAGGACCAGAAAAATTCCGAGTGACCCCTTGTCACAGACTAGACAACGTCTAGTATAGATAGTGTAGGGAACGACGAGACGAACGACGCAACGAAACGACACGAGGAGAGACGACGATGAAGACGAACATGCCGACCCGCCAGCAGATGTTTGCGGCCCAGAAAACGATGACTGACCGTGGATGGAATCATGTCCTGAGCGTACTGGACAGCGACAGCGACGAAGGGCGGACCGATTTCGGCCTGTTGTACGCACGAGGCGATGAACGGTTCTGGATGAACCACAAGACGATCGGCAATCTTCCCACCTGACAACCCACCCCCGCCCCGGGGACATCCACCCGGGGCCCAACCGAGGACGACGACGATGGCAAACCTGAAAGCGATGACGGCCGAAGAACTGACGGCCCTGAAGGCGGAAACTTACGATACCATCCGCGAACAGCATCGGGCATGGGACAGGATGTCAATGGCCGACCCCCGATGGACGGCCTTGAATGCCAGCCTGAAGGCTGGCCTGAAACAATATCACCGGATCGATGACGAGCTCAATCACCGGGGAGCCTGACAACCCACCCCCGCCCCGGGGACCGCCACCCGGGGCGAGAAAATTCCACCGGACCCCTTGTCATCATCTAGACAGCGTATAGATTATAAGTGTGGGAACGACGAGACGAACGACGCGACGCGAGACACGGAGAGACGACGATGACCAGCATGAAAATCAGCGATCTGGACAAGACGACGGTTGACGTGGAATACCGGGTGGGTGCCTCGGGTGACATCGAACTTGTTACCCACTATACCATCGGCTACGACCGCTGCGACGATGGGCTGAACTGGCATGTCTTCGGGCTCCGCGGCCAATACCTGGACAGTTACCGGACCGAAGACGAGGCCGAAGGCGTTGCCGAGGAGCGGAACCTTGGCGTCATCGGAGAAATCGAGGCCAGCCCACGCCCGATGGATGCTGACCTCGTGTCGGCCGTCAGGCGACACGCGACGGCGAATTACAACCTGGACGGGTGGGACATCATCGTCGAGTCCTACTCCAACGAAGATTTGTGGCAAATCATCGCCGACTCGCGAAACCCGGCCGAGGCGATCGAACTCGCCCGATTGGCCACGACCAATCTGGACCGGTTGACACCAATCGACTGGCCGCTCCCATCCGGAAGATGCTATTGACCAACCCCCGCCCCGGGGACTGCCACCCGGGGTTCAACCACCGAGGAGACGACGACGATGACGAGACTGATGCGAGAGAAGAACCGGCCCATCCACAAACTCCGGCCGACCAAAGGTTACGTCCCTTATACATGGTGCCTGGTTGATCCGTGCCGCAAGGGTGTCAAAACCGAGGGATGCAACGTCGGCCCACGCAAGGCGACATGCCCCGCGTGCCTCCGAGAAGAGAAGAAAGGTGAGGCCGCAAAACCCCTTCGCCGCATCATCCCGTTTGCTTGACCCACCCCCGCCCCGGGGACCGCCACCCGGGGAAAAATTCCAGACTGACCCCTTGTCACAGACTAGACATCGTCTAGTATAGATAGTGTAGGGACGACGAGACGAACGACGCAACGCAACGAGGAGGACGACGATGAGAACCGCGACGAAAGCCGACTGGGATGCCTTGACCCGAGAACCGATCCTGACGAAGACGGACGACGGGACGCCGGTCCTGGAATATGACGTCCTCTGCGTCCGCCAGCTTCCCGGCGAGACGTGGGAAGATTACATGACGATCAAGGACCGGCAGGAGGCCATCGAGGCCATCCGTTTGATCAAGTTCGCCCCGATGTCCCTGCTGCATCGCCATCGTAGGTTTCGGATCGAACGCCGCGGACTCCGCGGTGGCATCGTTTGCGAATGACCACCCCCGCCCCGGGGACCGCCACCCGGGATTCGACCGAGTTCCAGCCCGCCGCACTGGCAGGGCAGGAGGTGCCGCGATGAGCCGATGGAAAAGACTGGGCTGGCAGCATTCGCCCATGGTCCGCCAGGCCCTGCGGGAACGCGAGCCGGACGATATCGCCGTGGTGACCTGCGACGGTTGCGGAAGCATCACCTACTACAACCAGGGCTCGCACTGCACGTGTGAGCATTGCGACCGATCGCTCGATCACCTGCTGATCGACGGCGAGGTGACCACGCTCGCCGATTACTGGAACGCCTGGCCCGACGAGGAGGGATCATGACCCAAGGCCAGGAGTGCGACTATTGCGACGGGACCGGCCGCGTGCTCGGCCCGCGATACGACCGCGACGGACGCCGCCGCGATGACTGGCCGGACACGATCCGGTGCGAGTATTGCGGCGGGAGCGGACGGTGCGAGGGAGGGGCGAAGCTCCTGCCCGCCCGCCGGCCGACTCGGGATTGACCCCCACCCCACCCCACCCCACGAGGAGGCAACGATGATCAACCTGAAAGCGATGACAACCCGTGAATTGCAGGATCTGAAAGCGGAAACGGAAGGGGCCATTCAATCGCTGGAACGTCAGCAACCCCCATGGGCTTTCCGGCAGGAAATCGCGGATAACGTGGGTTTCCGGGGCCGCATCGACCACGAGCTCAGCGTGCGAGCCGCCCGGACGATCGCGAGAGGTAACCGAATGACGCCCTTCACCCGAGAGGGATGACGATGACGATGATGAGACCCACGATCGAACTCTACAGCACCGAGCTCGATCCCACGATGCCGCTGGCCAACGCCCCGGACGACGGGATCGAATATCTCGATGACTTCGAGTCGATCGAGGACGCCGCGACCTACGCCGACGCGAACGGATGCGGCTGGTATCTCTGGAGCACCCCGGATCGCGGGCGGTATCTGGGGACGATCCGCGTCACGCAGGGCTCGAAACCCGAAATCCGCGAGTTTTAACCCCACCCCTGAGGACGACGACGATGAGACGCAAAGACATCCTGACACTGACCCAGGCCACGGCCATCCTCCTCGGTGGCATGCTGATCGATTCGACCCGAGTCCTCCTCGTGGGACTCCCCTCCGTTTCCGCCGCGATCCACGGGGCGATCGGCGGCATCGCCGGGATTCTTGGATCGATGGGACTCGGTTGAAAGGCGGCATCGCCATGGGCTGGATCGAAGACTTCCTCGAATCGTGGTTCAGGCGTCCGCCCGCACCATCACCCTCACTCGGGCCACTCGGGCGAGGAGCGATCCGCTTGACCCAGCTCCACAACGCCGTCCGCGATCCCGCCCACCCCCTCCGGATCGAAACCCGACTGACAGCCACGGCCGCACAATGGGCCCTCGCGATGGCCGCCCGCGGGGTCCTGGCCCATGGGGACCTCGCCGACCGCGCCGCCCACTTCGGCTACGCCTGGATGGCACTCGGGGAAAACATCGCAGCCGGCCAGGCCACCCCAAAGGCTGCATTCGACGCGTGGTTCTCAGACCCGCCACACCGCCAAAACATCCTGAATACCCGATTCACCGAAGTCGGTTTTGCTTCGGCCCTGGCCAAAAACGGAACGATCTACTGGGTTGCGGACTACGGGACCCCCGCCTGAGACGGGCGTGGCCACGCCCAGATTCATCCGTAGCCACGTCATCCCACCCACGAGCCCGCCAGGGGGTCTAATCCGCTCCGTGGCGGGCTCGTGGGCGTTAGTCGATCCAGAAGGCTTCCCCATCCACCGGATCGTCAGGAGCGGCCCTCGTGGTCTGGAACGCAAACGGGGCCCGCGGAGTCGCCAGCAGGCGTTCGGCAACCACGAGCCGGACCGCAAGTTGCTCCATCCCCTCAAGCACTGCAGCCCACGCCGCTTGAGTCTCCGGCCCTCCGCGGGTTACGATCAGGTCGTCCACGCATTCAATCGCCACTTCCATGTCCATCAGTTTCGCTCCGATAGCATGCGAGTCGCCTCGTCCGAAAGGGCCGCCGCCGCCACGAGGGCCAGGCGGTGGCGGTCCACCCCATCCGGGGACATCCCCCGCCGCCCCATGTGGATTTCGGCCGCCAGGTACAGGAGGGCCATGCAATCCAGGATGTCGGCTGTGTCCGGGAACGGGTCGGCCGCCTCGTCCCATTCCAGCAGGGCTTTCCGCAGGGCGGTATGCCGGCCCGCCGTGAATCGCGTCATCGCCATCGCGTCTTCAAGCACGCTCATTCCCATCGGGATTCCCCCCTTCGAGGTGATCGAACAACGGGTGGGATTCCTTGCGGACCGGACGGACGGGCCGGGCATGGGGCCGATCGAGCCGACGTCGGGCCAATTTCAGGTAATCCCCCGAGAGATCCAGCCCGATCGATCGCCGGCCCAGCGATCCGGCCACTTCCAGCGTCGTGCCCGATCCGACGAACGGATCGAACACGACGGGCGGGATCGTCGGCAGGGGACGATACGACTCCAACAACCGCCGACGGATCTCGGCGATGCGAGCGACTTCGGCCGGGTCGGGATCGTTGTCGTCATCGTCAGGTCTCGGATACGCGGGTAACGGCACGACGCCGTAACAATCGCAACTGGGGCGCCAGCCGAGATGCCGGTCCGGGTGGGCCTCTTTCCATGCCCGCATCTGTTGCGAATTCGCCTTGGGCCTGGTGCGATGCGCACCATTCAGGTCCGTGCCCGGCTTCCGCACGAATCCGCCATCGGGCGAGCCCGACGACTCGATTACCCGCTCCCACGGCGCCCCGCAGGCCGGGCAGACGCCGCGCTGCGAAGTTCCCGCACGGATGCAGGGCCGGACCAGCGCGGGCGGGAACGTGGCGAAATGGGCGCCCGGGTAGGCGTGGGTGGCGATCGTCCAGACGGAGCGGAGGTTGCGGCTCGTGCAATCCCCCATCGGTTCGGTCGGCAAATCGCGCCGGCCGCCCGCATCCCGCCGGGCGTCGCCCCTCGGCCCCCACCGGCCATTCCCGCCCGTGTTGAGCGCCGTCTCCCGCACCGCCTCCGCGTCGTAGAAGTACCGCTCCCGCCTGGTCATCATGAACAGGTACTCATGCGACTTGGTCGGCCGGTCCTCGACCGACTCGGGCATCGGATTCGGCTTGGCCCAGATGACGTCGCTCCGCAGATACCATCCGTCGGCCTGCAGGGCCAGCGCGACCCGCCAGGGGATGCCGATGAGTTGCTTGGGCTTGAGGCCGTCGGGCGTCAGGGCTCGCCCACATTCGCGGCTCGAATGTTTCTTGCCGCCACCTGTTCCGAGGCGCTCTCCGAGCTTATCGAGCGATTGCTTCCCGGTCCCGCCGCCGGACGCGTAGCTGTCCCCCAGATTGAGCCATAGCGTGCCGTCGTCGCGCAACACTCTTCGCACCTCGCGGAACGCCCGCACCATTGCCGCCACGTACTCCTCGGGGTCCCGTTCAAGTCCGAGCTGGCCGGACACGCCGTAATTCCGCAAGGACCAGTAGGGAGGCGAGGTCACGCAGCAGTGGACCGACCCGTCCGGGAGCGGGATTCGCCGGGCATCGCCCCGGATGAGCTGATAGGCCACGTCAGCCCCTCCCGTGAATCCAGTGGACCGTGATCTCGTCGCGGCCGATCCCCCGGGCATCGACGGGCCGAACATGCCAGCCCCACTTGTCCCGCGTCACGAGGAGCCACCCGAACACCGGATACATCGCGGCCGCCACCTTGAGCTTGATATTCGCGTCCTCTCGCATAAACCCTTTCGTCTCCACGAATGTGAACCGCGACGTCCCCTCGATCACCAGGAAATCGGGAGCGTAGGTCGTTCGTCCCGCCAGCCTGAGTTTGACCGGTTCCCGCCAGTAAGCCTCGATCATCCGGCGTTCCATCGCCGGGGTTAGCACGTGATCGCGGAAACGCCTTTCCAGTTTGTTCATCCCGTCCGTCACGACGGGGACCGGCGACGGCAATCGCTCGATGAGCTCACGCTCGGCCGAACGATCGCGGGACCGCCCGGGGTGGAGGTGTTCGATGCCAAGGGCTTTCGCTTGTTGATATGAAAGGCCGATGGGTCACCCCTCCTTCCCTTCGAGGCGATCGGCCGCCGCCCGCAGCCACGCGACGCAGTCGCGACGATCGGCGTTACTGACGTACTGGTGGAGCCCCGCCTGGCCATATGGGGAAGCCAGTACGATGAAACCCGTTTCCGGGGGCAGCAGGGCTTCGACGGTGCCGGCGACGTCATTCATCAGGGCCCGCAATTCGGGCTCCGTCATCTCGTGGAGCGACTTCTCGCGTTCGCCCATCATGGTCGTCATCCCTCCTCAGGTCGCGAAGACACTTCCAGGACATCAATCCCGGCCGTCCGGGCCCGTCGCACCATATCGGCCGTCCCGCGTCCCCCGGGGAACGCCACCACCAGATCGGGCCGGCTCCCCAGCATTTCGGCGTTACGGATGGGGCCCGCCGCCCGGCCGTGTTTCCGCCAATCGGCCGGATGTTTCTCCACGGGGACCCCGCGGAGGTCCGCCCACCCCCCCGACAGGCGATCGGCGCCGCTGGCATCCCCATGGATCACGAGGCCGATGGTCCCATCGCGATGCACAAGGTCGAGCACCCTCCTCACGAGGCCGCTATCCCGGAAATCCCGGCCGCCGCACACGAGCACCTTCATCGGATCATCGTCCCTTCAGCCCGAGGGCCTTCTCGCGTTTGAAGTGTTCGGATCGCAGTGCTTCGGCGAACGTCGGCCGGGGTGGCGGGGGCGGCGGCGGCGGGGGATTCTGCCCTTCCCACCGGATCGCCGCCGCGCGACGCTGATACTCGTCGCGGAAGGCGTCAGCCTTGACCCGCTTTCCATTCCCGCCCCGCTGATGACACGTGGTGGGCAGATCGGGGAGACGCCCCTCCGCTTCGAGGCCAGCGATCACCATGTCAATCCGGAGCGTCGCCACCCCCCGCCCCTGTGACCGGAGGCGATGGAGGACGCTCATGATCGTCGGCCGCGTCCGCCCCTCGATCTGGGCTTCCCGCCAGGCGGCCAACACCTCGCCCTCCACCACGTGATCGGGGACGCGGTGCATCATCGGCCCGTTCGGCCCCATCAGAACAACCTCCCTTGCCCCGGCAGGTCTGCCGGCCGGGCCCCCCGCGGGGCTGGTTTCTGCCCGAGTTGCACTTTCGCCTCGGACAACCAAATGCGGTATGGATGCATGGCATGATCGCCCCATGGGAATTGGGCGTTGACGTGCTTCGCCAGCGGCTTCCCTTCGAGCCCCAGCGAACGCCCCTCCTCGATCGCCCTGGCGATCAGCGGACGGGCGAGCTCTCGCCATGTACGGTCCGGCATCACTCCACCTCCTCCCCATCCCCATCCAGATCCATCCAGAATGTCTCGTCGATCACGCCCGACTGGAGGAGATTCTGGGCCACCCGCAAAGCGTTCTCGCGATCATCGCTCGGCGGCCAATCGCAGGCGATGACGACTCGCTCCCTCAATGAACTCGCTCCATCCCCGGCCGCGTAAATCGTCGGTTCTTCCATGTCCCCGGGAACGATCGGCAAGAACTGGATTTCCGGATACTTCTCGACGAACCATCCCTTTTTGATCAATCCCTCGTGATCCATCCCGAGATTTTGCGTCCATCGTCCCTCGCCGGAAGGATGTCGGTACTCCGTCACTGTCGCCATCATGATCCCAAGCACCGGCTGCCAACGAACGGAATAGCCGGGAGACTGGTAATAAATCTCAACCATGATCATCCGGGTGGATGGAGGGATCATGCTGGCTGCTTCGAGGCGACGGTAGCAGCCTCTCGGGTCGGGGAGCGAAACCGGTTTCTTGCCGTCCGTCGTTTCGGTCGTCATCGTCATCGTCTCCTCTGGTTAAACCTGACATTCTCATGCACCCATTCATATAAACGGGGACCTTGTGTGAACCCCCAGGGGGGTATCTTCCCTATGGCGCTTTTATCCCTGTATAGTCTTTTTACTACTTCTAAGGTCCCAAGGTCCCTAAAAGACTATAAAAATAGGGTCCGGGGACCTCCCGGGACCTCGCCGAGGGCCTTGATCAAGGTCCCGAGGTCCCCGGACGGTCATACCAACACTCATTATCGGGCTCCACCCCGGGATGGGAGATCCAACCAATTCTCTTAAAGGCAATACCAATCCGGGTTTGCTTCCCCTTGTCTAACTCACTCATCGGGATACCAATCCATTCGGCAGCCATCCGTACGGTGGCAATTTCAACATCATGCGAGCGTTCACGGATGATGTGACACCATGCCTCGATGAGTGTTGCCTTGCGTGTCATTTTTTGAACCTCCTGCAGGAGGTCCCCGGAAGAGGTCCCCCCCCGTGTCCACCACTTCTCTCCTGCTTTATATCGCACGAGTGCTTCGGCCCATAACTGATCGCGAATGGATACGATGGCCTCGATCGCCGTTTCTTTCTCCTCGGTAGACCGTGAAGGCAGGTAGACTGGGAGGAATCGGCGGTTCTCGGAATCTTTCAGCGGAGTCTCTTCGTTGGTCGAGCCGACGAAGATATTCGTCCGCGGAAAGTCGCGAACCTCTCGCTCATAAGGGACCTTGTACCGATCGGCCTGGCAGGTGATGAATCGCTTCACGGCCTCAAGCGTGCTTTGGTTCACCCGGCTGAGCTCGGCCATTTCGGCCAGCCATTTCCCTCGCAGGTTCTCGCCGGCGCGATCGCCGGCAATGTTTCCCACGTCATCCGTGAACCACTCAGGGTAAGGGCAGAGCGCCCGGAAGGTGTCGCTCTTGCCGATCCCCTGATTCGCGATCAAGAGGAGGACGGTATCGACCTTGCAACCGGGCTCCATCGCCCGTGCGACGGCCGAGAGGAAAAAGATCCGGGAAGCCTCATGGTGGTAATCGGTATCCGTGGCCTGTCCATGGGCCACGAGGAAGTGGTCCACCCGGGGGATACCGTCCCATTTGAGCCCGGTCAGATACCGCCTCAGAGAGGAAAACCTCGCCTGATGGGCCAGCGTCCGGAGCGAATGATCGACGTGGTTCTCGTGGACGACGGTTTGCCATTCCACTTCCATGGCGGACGTCAGCCTGATGATGTGATCGTCCCTGAGTATCTCCCCGTCCACCAGGAGGCGGTCCCGGAACGTATCGTATTCGAGCCGTGGGCCGGCGATGTGGAGCCACCGCATGACATTCGTCACGCAGCTATGGGGCGCCCCCGTCTTGGCCAGGATGTAATGCCCGGGGTCCTGATAGGGTTCCGGACCGGGCTCGTGGTCGTCGTCGTCGTCAGCCCGCAGGTCGATGAGGGTTTTCCGTCGCCACTTCGCCCGCAAGTCGGCCTGTGCCGTGAAGGCCGGATAATCGCGGTAACGCTGCTCGCGAAGGGCCTCGATCCACCAGGCAATGAAATCCCCGGCCGCCCCCTGAAAACCCATCTCGCCCAGATTCAGGACACCCACACGCTCCGCATAAGCCTGTTGCTCGCAGTATGTTGCCGCTTGCTCCGCCTGCCCCGGGGAACGCACATGGAGGACGATGACCGCGCGTTGCTCGACGAAGTCTTTGATGCCCTTGACGTCCTCGAAGTACCCCGCCGCGTGCATGCGGACTCGTCGCATCTCCGCCGCGAAGTCGAGCTCCGCGCAAACGAACACCAGATCCCCATTGGCTCCGCGGTCTGGCGTTGACCCGAGAGGACGCCCGTTGGAATTTTCCACCGGGCCATTGACGGGGCCTTGACCAGCGTCAATAATCCCCATGATTACATGCTGTCCTCCGTTACCGAGGGCCACCTATTGACGTAGGTGGCCCTCGTGGTTTTTGGGGTCTTATTCCCGCTCGTCATCGTCGTCCACCGCCGTCGGCAAGTCCCGCGATATCGACGCGATGATCTCCCGGATACCCCGGTCGGTCGGCGTCTCAGCCACCCCGGGCATCCCCTGCAGCATGTGGAGCACCCGCAGGCACTCGGCCATCCGCCCCACCGCCCGCCGCCGCCCCGACGCACTGTCGGTGGACTGCGCGATGTCTCCCCACATGGCGAAGTGACAGGACAGGGCGTTTGCGATCAAGAGACGGTCCGTATCCAGCAACCGGATCGTCACGACATGGGATGGTTTCATTCCCCATTTCCCCCCGTCTTCGCCGTCTCGTTTTCCCGCCTGTTCCGCCTGCGGTCCCTGAACTCCCGTTCTTCCAGATAGGTTTCGATCGACCGCCGCAACATTTCCGAGAGCGACAGCCCCGACCGCAAGGATTCCTTATCCATGCGATCCTTGAGTGGAGCACCGATCAGGAATGTGAAAATGTGTTTCTTCGTATTACTCATCATCGTCGTCGTCCCCCGAGTAGGCCCACGGCTTTGAGGCCGCGGATGTGTTTGCAGCCGTCGGGTGAGACGCCCTCCCGCCGCCAGGTGTAATCCGGACAATCGCAGGAGGGCCCCCCTTCCGTCAGGCTGCAATCGTAAGTCGTCCCGTTCTTCTTCACGAGTCGCCATGCTTCGAGGGTGGCTTCCCCCGTCCGGTCGAGCCGGGAGAGGCCGTACCGCTCGTTGCCGATCGATAGCGACAGCCGGAAAACCAGCGGCTTTTGCCGCAGGATCAATCGGCTGTAATGCATCATCACCTCAGAATGGGATTTGTTCCGAGTCGTCGTCGTCCCCGTCGGCCTCGGCCTGCGTGTAGGGCCTGGCGGGTTTCTTCGACCGGGCAGCCGGGGGTTTGGTCCGCACGCGGATGGCCTCGACCTGATCGCCCTTGTAGTCCACCTCGGTGCTGAACAGGGTGATCCGCTTGCCGATCCAGCCGTCGGTCTCGTCCCCGAGGACGACGGCGATCGCGTCGGTATTGGTCTTGTTGAGCACGAGCCGTTTCTTGACCTCGCGGAACCCCAGGACCCATTTGGGGTCCCCGCGACTGATTTCCTCCTCTTCGAGGGACTTGATCGTGAGCGTCATGTCGGCGCCGTCCAAGTCGGCCGCCGCCAGCCACTTCCCCGGATACAAACTTCGAGCATTCATGGACATGTCCTTTCGTGTCGTGTCGTGTCGTGTCGTGTCGTTGTCGTTCGTGAAGAGGGACCGGAAGGCGATCAGTGCGGCCCGGCCTTCGAGGCCGGCTACCGACCGCCAGAAATCCGGATACATCTCGCAGACATTCATCAGTCGTCCTCCTCTCCTCGGGTCTTCCAACGGCCGCCGACCCAATCCTTTTCGGGGACCGGCCGACGGGCCGCGTGGCTCTCGGGGGGCCGGATGGCCGCCCGGAGCCGGTCGATGACGGCCTGACCGGCAATCTCCCAGGCTTTCGCCCGGGGGATTCCGGCCTCTTCCAGGGCCGTTACGGCCTCTTCCAGGTAGCGGAGGATCGCCCGCGTCCGCGGGTCGGGCCGATCATTCCACATGCCTGGCCTCCGTCCAGGCGGCCACGAGCCGCCCGATTTCGCGTCCTTGTTCCTCGCGAGAAAGCCGTCCGGGGAAGTCCCCCGAGGAGAGCGGTGTGGTCCCGCCGTCGGCGATCACGAGGGCCGTCTTCACGGCCTCCATCATGTGGGCATCCTGGACGCTGGACCAATCGTGGTTTCCCCACCGCCGCCAGACATCCTGCAGGACCCCGCGGAGGACACCGTTGATCGCCCGCAGGCGGACGCAGTCCGCACATTGCACTTCCATCCGTCACCTCCTACAATGGGGCCTCGTCGTCCCCCTTCGAAACCGTCCGCCGCCGTCGTCGGGCGGTTTCGGTTTTCCGCTACCGCCCGAACCGGGCCAGCCGGATACGCAGCATCTCGTGGGACTGGACTTCCAGTTGTTGGGCCCGCTGGCGGCCGACCCCCATGTCTTGGGCGATCGAGGCCAGCGTCCGGCATCTCAACCGCTCGCGAACCACATACCACAGCCGGGCCGGCAGGGCCTCGATCGCTTCCCGGACGGCCGCCACCCGTTCGGCCGTCTCAGCCGCGTGGTCGTCCGCCGGGCTCGCCGGATCGTAGGGGCGATCGTCCCGCCCCGGACGGGCCAGCGAGAACACCCGGTGCGCCCGGACCCCGGCCGCCGCCAGGCCAGGGTGATGGTCGGGTCGCGTGGCCTGATACGGGACCTTGATCATGCTGTCCGACCTCGCCGCCCGCGACAATTGACGGAGTATGCAATGACTTGCATATGTCGAGAACTGTACACCTCGCCCGGGGTCGAACCGCACGACGGCCCGCATCAGCCCCAGGAAAGCGACTTGGAGCCGGTCGTCGGGGTCCATCCGCCGTGCCGTCCGGCAGCGAGTCGCCCAATAATGGGCCAGATCGAGGTGTTTCTCCACTTCCCCTTTCTGCCGCGCATTCAACGCATAAGAGACTGTCATGTTTGGATTCCTTTCCGTCCATGGTCTTGGGTCGTCGTCAGGAGTCGCATCCTACGACGGCGTCGCGGGGAACACAAGGGGGTTGTTCCCCGAATTTGCGCTAGAGGTGAATGGGGGTTATTTGGGGGGTATGGGCATGGGCGGTGGTCCGGTAGCGGCTGCCCAGTCGCGAAGTCCTTGCATGGCGGGCGTGGACTGGCCCACTCCCCGGGACAGTATCCAGGGGGTGTCCGAATTGTATGCCTGGTAGTAGCAGGCGGCGGTGGCGCCCCCGTCGTCGGAGGTCTGGTCCCCCTGTTGCTGGGCCGCGAACCACCCGTAAATCAGGTCCCGGGCCGACGGGTCGGTCAAGCATCGCCACGTGATCGTGCTCGCGTTGCCCACCCCCGCCGGGATGATCGTCTGGAGACTGCCCTCGTAACACACGAGGTCGGGTTTCTTCGCCTGGACGGACGCCCGGACGTGGGTCGCGTGTTCCCGCCACCACTTCTGATACGTCGCACTATAGGCCACAATATGACGAGTGAAATCATTGATCGCATCCGGAGGCCACGATTTGAACGCAGTCACGATCGTCGGATCAGCCGGGGTATCATGGTACGGCGCTATGGCGATGTGGTCCACCCGGGCACCGGCCGCCTTGGCGACGGCGACAATCTGCTGGGTGCGATACGAGCCGTTGAACCAACCGCCGTAGACGTACTCGATCCGGGATGGGTCGATGCCCACTTTCGCCGCTTGCGATGTGAAGACCTCGAAGGCGTGGGCCGCCATGGGGACGTAGGGGCCGTACATGTCTGCATTCACGGGGCCCACCCCGAGTTGCTTGAGCGGCAGGAGCCATTGCTGTTGGCCGATCATGGCGTTCCAGACCTCGTTCCCGTCTTCCAGGTAGATGCGATTGGTGGGCCCGAGTTCCCTCGCCGTCTCGCGGGCGATGCCGGCCACGAGGTCGTCGGTGGCGGCGATCGGGAGGTTCACCCATAAGATCGAGCCCGGCAGCCCACGGGCGAACGCAGGAGGGTAACGATAGGGGGCCCCTGATGGGGACGAAGGGACCGCCCCATACACCCGCCAGCCGGCCTTCGTCCCGCCCGCGGTCAGGTCGATCTCGCTGGTCCCGATCACCCGCCGGGGCTGTGCGGACGCCGTCGAGCCGGCCGCGAGGAAACTGCGGAGATAGAGGGTGACGAGCAGGGTATTGGGGCCGGTCACGAAAGCCGGACACCCTTGGGGATTGGTCGGCGCGAACGGAGCCGTCAGGCTACCGAAGGGGACGGGGACCCCCCCGGCCTCGACCCACACGTGAATCGTCCGGCCGGTGATGAGGCCATGGGGGGCCGTCGATCGCAGTTCGACGACACCCCCGTCGGAGCCGCACGCGAAAGCCCCGTCGTCCCCGACGGAGAGATTGAGGTATTTCCCGAAGTCGTCGGGCCCTTCCGTGAAGACGGATTGCGGGCCATAGACTCGCGGACTGGCGGTCGTCGAGTAGTAGCGGGCGAACTGGAATCGGACGTCATACGTCTTTTGTTTTCGCCACGAGAAATCCGTCGGGTCCATGGGATCGGTCGGGAGCACCCAATCCGAGTTGCCGCCCCACCCCTGGACGCTATCCATCCAGCGGGTCAATCCCACCCCGGTCATGTCCCGCAGGGCGTTCGGATCGGGCTCAAGGTCGGATTCGCCGGGCGTGATCGGGATCGCCGAGCCGTCCCGCACATCGGGGGCCACCACACGCACATTGTCCACCGTCCAGTGGCCCTTGCCATCGGGCCCTGCCGGAGCTCGTGCATAGAGCGCCACGTCGAGCTCTGTTGTCGGGGGGTTTGGCGGATAGACGATATCGTAGAGATTCGTGACGGTCTTGCGGTCCCCGAAAACCTCGATCGTGCTCGATATCGTCTTGGCCGAGTAGCGTGAGCTCAGGAACAGCTTCATGGCGGTCGGGGTCCCCGCGCCGGGGTCGTCGTATTGCAGGGTCCACCGGCCCGCGATCGCGGACCATGGAGGGATCGGCCCGTGGCACCAGTTGCGGAGGGTGGATTTCTCGGGCAGCGTCCATGAATCCGGCCATCCGTCCGAGGCCAGCGTCAGTTTACCGCCGCCGTTGCATTCCCAGTTCCCCGAGGAGTGCAGCCTGTTCTTCCACGTGGGATTGCCCTTGTTCGGGTCAACGGGTTGCGCGCCGACATTGACCCCGGCGATCAATCGCGGCTTCTGATCGAAGCACCGGAAACCCCCCGAGGGCCCTTCGAGCCGTCCGACCCAGTTGTCCACCGTCCCATCCTTGACCGCCGCCACCGACATGGGCGTGCCGTCCCGCCAGACCCAATTCACGGACCGCCCACCATTGACCGGGATGATCCAGTTCGCCGGCGCATCGTACGTATAGACCTCTTCGGGCTTGGCGCGGTCCGGCAACCGGTAGAATACGAGCGGGCTGTCGAGCCGCTGGCTGGCCCACACGGCAGGACCCAGGGTGATCGCCGTCCCGTTACGATAGACCGTCGGGATGGCTTTCAGGGCCGCGATGGCCGCGACCGGATAGGCTCCGTTCGGGGCGGCCTGCGGGGAACACGCCCCGAACACAATCAAGGTTCCTGATTTGACGATCCAGGCGGATATCTGGGCCGGAGGTTGCTGGGCCTCGGCCGACGAGCACAGCACCGCGGAGAGGAGCAAAACTCGTGTTAGAAACATATGTCACCATTTCCCTTGTGGGCACGTTTCCTGTGCCAGACGAATTTTCCAGTCGGTGGCGCAGCCGCATACTCTGCATCGCCGATCCTTTGCCATCCACTCGGGACAGGTGCCGCAAGTCGCTAGCCGTGCGGCCACGACCTCGCCCGAGGCCAGCGTTGGCCCCCCGTGGACGGCCGCCCTCGCGAGCCGTCCCGCGGCCACCAGGAGGGACCCCGCCATCGCCATGAGGGGCGGATACTCGGGGGTCCCGCCGGCCATCGTGATCACGTGCATCCGCCACGACTCGTGGTCGGGGTGAGATTCATCGCAGAGCTCGGCCCATCGCCAGGCATGGGGATGATCGGCCAGCTTCCGGAGCGCCTCGATGTGGGTCATTCGCTGAACACGTAATTCACCCCGCCCGAGACGACGGGGGCCGAGCACGTCAGCGAATCCCCGGCCGCCGACTGCGGCCACGCCCCGGTTGACGTGTAGGCCGGTGGGCACGTATTGATCGCCGCCCCGCCCCCCGACCAGCCCCGGGACGTCCCCACCCCGGGGCAATTCGACGCCCCGGCCAGCGTTGGCCACGTCGCCGACCGCACCCCGAACTGGGTGATCGTCACCCGGATCTGCACGGTCCCCGCCGCGCAACCGAGGCAGCCGCCGTAGGTATAAGTGTAGAGACCGGTATATCGATTGATGTTGTCCCAGGCGATCGTCCCCGAAATGCTGAAACCCACGTTCGACTTGGTGATGGTATACGAGAGGGTATTGGACAGGGGGATGCCGCAGAATTCGCCGATCCAATCCACGCAGCGATAGCCCGTCGCCGCCGTCAGGGTGACGAGATTCGAGACGGGGCCCCACGTGACGGTGCGTCCGCTGCTCTCGGCGAAACGGTTTGCGTTCGTCCCGGTGAACGTCACCCAATAAGTGCCAGGATCGACCGACACCGTGGCCACGCCCCCGGGCCCCGTGATCCCCGAGGAGAGCAACGTCCCGCCGGCATGGTCATAGACGTTGATCGTGATCCCGACCACGGGGTTATCGATCGGCTCCCCGAGGAGTATCCCGGGGCAACCATTGACCAGTATCGTCATCCCGCAACACCCGCACAGCCCGCCGATGGATAAGGCCATGGTCCGCTCAGCACTCAGCGCTAATGATAAACATATACCCACCCCATGGGGCCAGCCAGCATTTCTTGCCGGTGGCTACGGTCGAAGCCGCGTAGTTGTAGGCATGGATGGTGTCGCCCGTCCCGTCGGAGAAACTGGTCCCGTCGAACTTCATGATCTTGACGTCACCGGCCCCGGGGGTGTCGCCCGACGCGGCCGATATCGAGGTCGTCGTCTTGGCGAAGACCAGCGGGAAACCGATCCGGGGGTCCCCGGGCCCGCCCGCCGCCTGATACGGGTCCTGCTCCGTCCGGGTGATCGTGTCCCGCAACCGCCGGGCATTGAGTCGGATGTTACGTCTACTCATATGTCTAGCTGGAAAAGTTCGGGCGGTATGCCGAAGAAATTGAAGTCGGCCGGCGGGAACTCGACGAATTCCAGGAGATAGGGATCGTCCCCGTCGGGGAGCAAGTCCCCGTCCTTCTTCAGCATCCGGGGTTCGTGGTCGGGATGGCCGTTATCGTCATAAAATTTGATGGGTTTCCCCGTCCCGCCTTTCTTGTATTTCGTCCCGACATTGACCAGACGCTGGGTCCAGCCCACTCCCTCGATATCCACGCGGAACTCGAATTCGACCGTATATTTGTAGGGGATTCCCCAATCGGGATCGTACGTACGCTCGACCTTGACCGTCCGACACTTCACGGTGTTCGGGGGCCATCCCAGGAAGATATCTTGATTCGTGGTATTCTCCCACGGGGACATGTCGGTGAACTTCGGGCGGACGAGCGAGATGGACATGACGGACCGCGTCTCCTCGTGGGGTGGCGGGTCCAGGAGCGGGGCCCCGATCGAGTTGACGTAGGGCTTGGGCGGGTCGGACCGGTCGAAGGGGAGCGTGATCTCGAATTTCGCCTTGTCGAAACTGATCTCGGCGATCTTCTGGGTCGGATCGATCACACCCATCGAAATATAGTCTAATCCAAGATTATATCTCACATCGAACGGCGAGTATTCGATCGTCACCTCCCACATGACCACGCCGCTGGGATCGTGGATCGAGACGCGTTCGGCGTGGATGGCCTGGACGAACGACCCCGTATCGGTCTCGGTGGGGAAACCATCGCAGAGCGGATAGCGGTACGTGTCCCCGATCCTGACCCCGGAAAGCATGATGACTTGCGCCGGGCCGACATATTGGGGCGAGATCTCCATGCGGATCTTATTCGAATATGTGCGATTACACCGGCTCTCGTCCACCCCCCACCCGCCTGCGTTCGCACCCGGCTCGTAGGAATCGTGGCGGGAGAAGACGGCCCCGGGGGCATTGACGGAAGGATAACATACGGGTTGCGGAAACATATCAGAACAAGCCCCCGAGGACGGTTCCGATGATGCTGCCGGGGGCTTCCATGACGGCCCCCGCGCCGCTGCCCGAGATCGTCGTGGCGATCTGTTTCAGGTATTCGACGGCGCGGGCGGTGTTCGTCGCCGTCTGCTCTTCCGGGCGTTTGCCGGCGCCGCCGCCGTACCGGGATCGCAGGAACGCATTGGCGGCCTCCTGCGTGCCGACCACGGCCGCCTTGGCGAAGTGTTCGCGGGTCGTCCTGGGGACTTTGGCCTTCTTTTCCTTCTCCGCCAATGTATCCCCGGCCGCCGCCACGGGGACCGGTAACGGGGCCGGAGCGGCGGCCATCAGGGCACCGGCGCCGGCCGCGGCCACGGCCGTGGGCAGGTCTTTCAATAGCTCGAAGCCCGTCTTCGACGCTTCGGCGCGGGCCAGTTCGATCCGCGATTTCGCCTCCTCGAATAGCTTGTTGACCTGATCCGAGGCGGGAGGTGCCTTGGACTTCTCCCCGTAGGTCTTGTATTCCTCCTTCGACAATCTCTTGAGATCAGCCGACATATTATTGAGCATTTTCTCATTCTCGATCGACAGTCCGGCCACGCCGTTCGTCATCACCGCGATTGCGCCGCCGAACTGCGCGATGCCGCCGATCATCTTCGAGAGACCGGCCGTTATGTAGCTTTGTACGTAGGAGAATGTTTTGCCGAATTCCTGCCAGGTATCGGCCACCCAGCCGACGGACTTCTGGAGCCATCCCATGGCGTCGGACTGTTTCTTCACCGAATTGATCACGCCAACCTGCGTGGAATCGACCACGCCGAACCATCCTTCCCAGACGATCGATAGGGCCGTCACGCCTACGTTGATCTGGGTGAGGGCATCGGCGACGATCGGCAGGAAGGTCGTCCCGATCTGGGCCGAGAGGTTCTCGATCCGGCCTTGCAACCCCTTGCCGGCGTTCTCGGCCGAGTCCGCCGTGCCGGCTAGATTGCCCTGCGCATAGGCTAATTTTTCGATCATGATCGCCATCCGAGCCTGCGATTTCTGCTGCTGCGTGAACTCGCCGCCCGTGGCCTTCATCCCCATCACCTGCATCTTGAGTTTGACGTTCGCCTCCTGCAAATCGACGCCCCATGCCTTGACCGCCTCGGACTCCCCCGACAGCCCCGAGGCCATCCGTGTGAACGCCTCTTCGACGGGAACTTGGGTGACCGACGACATGTCCAGTGCCAGTTTCGAGAAAGCAATGCTCAGCTTGGTCGCATCGTCTTTGGCATAGCCCATGCCGACGAACTGGCCGCCCAGTTTCCCGACCGATCCCGTGAACTCGGACTGCGAGACCCCGAACGCCGTCCCCAGTTGCTTGGCCGTGTCGAAGACTTGGGCTGCATTCTTCTTTCCTAATATCGCGACCGCCCGATCCGTCTGCTCGCCCAGGGACGATGCCGCCGTCGCCGTCTTGTAGAGGCCCGCCGCGCCGATCCCGCCGAGCATCAGGAACTTGACCCCGAGTTCCTTGGCGAACCCATAGGTCTTGCCGATCTGGCGACCGACGAAACCGATCGTCGATCCCATCGCTTTCAGCCTGGCCAGGTTCGCGGGCCCCACGATGCTGCCGATCGATTCCGCCGCTTTCGCCCCCCAGCCCACCACGCTCTTGAGCCCGCTCGTCATGTAACCGACCTGCTCGCCCACCCTCAGCCCCGCGCCGAATTTCTTGATGGCCGCACTGGCCTTGTTCAAGCCCTGCACGAGGGCTTGAGTCCGGACACTCATGTTGATGGCCAGACTTCCAATCAAAGCCATGTCTTTATGTGTCCTTTCGCTTATCCGTCGCGGCCCGGAAGATGCGGAGCATTTCCTCGGGGGACTGCCTCGGTTTGGGCTGCGTCATCTTCGGGATGAAGTCTTCGACCGACAGTCTCGGGGACCCCTTGCCGCGATTCATGGAATACATGACGTGTGCGATCTGGGCCCCGATCCAGTAGGGGTCCGGTAGCGGCTCGTATTCGCAGTACGCCCGCCATTCGTCGAGCTCGGTGGCCGGCAGGGCCCGGATCTCGGCCAGCGTCTTGCCGAGCGCAAGGGCTAGCCGGAAGAGGAATCTTCGGCCGGGTTGTGCGAGTTTTTTCGGAGTTCCTCGCGATCCTTCGGCAACATCTTGTTGACCTTGATGGCCGCGTCGTAAATCGGCTCGACCGCCGAAAGCGGCAGGTCATCCAAGGCCGGCAAGTCGCGATTGGAATAGAGCAACCGCCCGTCCTCGGAACAACACGTCAGCATGATAATACGACAACGAAACTTGCCGTCGTCACTGTGTTGTTTCTCCGCTTCGTCTTTCTCGCCCGCCGTCATCGTGCGTATCCAGACCCGCCCGAATGGAGTATCGAGCGGGACGGGCGGAGGGGCGGTGGCCTTCAGGAATTCGTCTCGAAACATAAACGTCTCTTTCTCAAGCCGTCGAAGCCCACGTGACGCCGCCCGAGACCCGAATCGTGATCTCGGCCGTCAGGTTCTCGTCGATCCCGCCCGCATTGGGGCCGTCGAAATTCTTGACCCACCCCTGGAAGATGGCGGTATCCGTCCCGTCGGTGGCGAACGTCGCTTTCCACTTCGGGATGACGGACGGGGGGCTGAAACTCCACGTCCGGAGTTGCTGATGATTGGTATCGGTCGGGTCGAAGTTCAGGGTGAACGTGCACTCGCCGTTATCCGGGATGGAGGGCGCATTCGAGTGCGCCAGCGATCCCAGATGCGTCGTGTCGCGTTCCCCGATCTCGGCCCCGCCGGCATTGGATAGCTCGACGATCTGGGTGAGGGCCTTCCAGGTTGTCCCCGTATCCGTGCTGTACTCCAGCGTCGTTCCTGCTGCGGGCCAGGCGGTCGCCATTGGTCACCTCCTCGGGTGGGACGGGATTGCGATGCGATAGCGGATGAAGTAATCGCAGGCGATGTGGAAGATGCGGGGTTCGCCGTCGGACGGGGGTTCCGAGACGTCCTCCTCGGGCCCGCGGAAGGACGTCACGATCGGCACCCCCGACCAAGTGACGTTGATCAGCCCATCCAGGGCATCGAAGAGGACGACGGAGATGGCATCCACGTCGGAATAGCGGAGTCCCCAGGCCGAGAGCGTGACGCGTGCCTCCACCGTCCCGTCCGAGCCCGAGAGGGTATGGGCCAGGACATGACCGCGGGACCCCGGCATCTTCTCGACCGAATACGTGAGGGCCGGCCCTTTCGTCAGGTCATGAGACTGAGGGATCGCATTCGGATAGATGGACGAGCCGATCAGTTCCACGAGGCCGTCGATCGTCCGCAACTGATCGCGGAGGGCCCGACGGAACGTGATCCGGACTTCCTCGGTCCCGAAGGCTTCCCCGCCTTCGGTCGTGATCACCTCGCCGGCCTCGGTGGTCAGGAATTCGTCGGGGATGGTCCCGCCCCGCCCCTTCCCTTCGGCCACGAGGACGTCACCCCCTTCGGTCACCAGGGGGATGTCGTCGGGCCCCTCCGTCGTCACGACGATATCGGTCGGGTCGGACGTGAATGCGACGTCCGGAGGCGGTTCGGGCCAGATCACCTCGTCCTCGGCGATCGTCCCGCCGAACGGATAGAGGATCGACGTCAGTTTCACGTGGCGGGGCCCCTCGATTCGTTCCCGGCCCCGTCATCGGAAAACGGCTGCGTCGTGACGACCGTCGTCCCGTCGTCGGCGAAGGTCTTGATCGTGTGGGCCGTCGCGTCCTTGCTGATCGGCCGGAAGAACTGCCGCCAGACCTGCACGAGCATCGAAGGGAGGTCGCTGGCCAGCCCGGCCGGGGTGGGGACGGTCCCGAAGAGGGCATCGTAAATCGGGGCCGGGAGGACGCTGAAATCATCCCAGGCCGGGAGGTAATTCCCGACCGATCCGGGGATGGTCACCCGCAGGGGTCCGGCCGTCCCCGTGTCGGTGGCATTCAGGGTGACCAAATAGTAGCCGTCGGCATCGTGGACGATGGCGGTGGCGTCGCCGCGGGCCGCCAGGGCCCCTCCCGCCTTCGCCAGCTTCACGGCGAAGCCCCCGCCGGTATAGGGCGTGATCCCGTCCACGGGGCCCACGAGCGGCCCCAGGGTGACCGTGGCGGCCGTCCCCCGTCGCAGGTATCCGGGCATCTAGACGGCCCTCCGTCTGCTGGCGTGCGATGCGTACCGCCATGGGGTCGAGACCCCGGCCGCGTAATGGATCGGCGGGCGATCCCAGACGAGCGATCGGGCATAGACGGCAACATCCTGCACCGTCCCGGCGAACCGCCCCGCCGTCCCGCCCGGACCCACCCCGATATTCATGCCGCCTAACGTCACCACCGGGGGCGAGAGCCCCGTCACCGACTGCGAGGGCGTCTGGCCATCCACGTAAATCGTCAGGGTCGATGAGACCGTCCACGTCATCATCAGATGACAGGCTCGTCCCGGGGTGAGCCCGAGTGCGATCGTCGTGCAATCGATCGTGCTCGTCCCGTCCGAGATCGATGCGACCACTTCGCCGGCCGACGTGATCCCTATCGACCAGTAGGCCGACGTCCCTGTGTTGGACGCCATCGGGTAGGTCGTCCCCGCGAGGGCCGACGGACGGGCCCAGCATTCCGCCGTGAAGGCCGGGGACGTCTGGGCGTTGGTCATCGCCACCCCGCCCGCCAGGGCGGATTTCGCCGTCGTCCCGTTGTAAGCGATCCCCTTCCGGGTCGATGCGGGATTGCAAGATGGGGCCCCGAGTGTGACGGCCGTATGCACCCCGGGAGCCTGGCTCGACATCGAATCGTGACACGCCGTCCCCGACGGCTCGTCGAGCCGCCACCAGGAGAATGGCGTGTCCGCCAACACCGTCGCCTCGAAGGGGGAAAGCCCCCCGCTGGGTTCCGCGAGGGCCCCGATCGACCACGGGGGCGATGCCAGGGGGTCCCCCGCCAGATCCATCGCCCCCGCGAAAAACCCGCTGGCTGACGTGACATTGACCCCGAGATCAGCCCCGGGAGCCCCCGCGATCCAGCGGTAAAGGATGGCCTGCTGGGCGATGCGATCGACGTCCCAGACCGGCATCGGCCTCGGGGAGACGAACTTGGCCGAACCTTCCGCCACACTGCTCCCATCCTGCGCCCCGACCACGGCCGTGAAGGCTGCCTTGAATGATGCCCACGTCGTGTAGACCGTCCCGGCGATCGTCCCCCGAAACTTCCCCGTCCCGCTCTGGAAATAGTTCCCGTTCCCCACATAACCGGGGACCAGATTGTTGATGTTCCAACACGACTGACCAGCCGGAGAGATCAGGACATTATTATAGAATCGAACTTGGGAAGCTTGCTGACGAAAATTGATGCAATGGCACATGTCTGACGACACATAGACCGACCGGATCACGGTGTTGCCAATCCACGTGATCGGGTCGTCCGAGGCCACCTCGATCGAGCCCCCGTGGGCCGGGGTCCCGTCGGGTTTGTGGATCAACGTACAATCGTCGATGGATAGGTTATAGCGAAACACGCAGCCGAAGTAGCCGGGCCCGTCGTAATCCACCATCCCATAGCCTTCATTCAGGTAGGAAATGTTGTATTCGATGATCCGGTTCGACATGAATTGACCGGTATCGTAGGCCGTCCCGTCGTTGTGGAGGGACCCGCCCGAGCCATTCGAGTAGACCCCGGTGGTGACGTTGCCCCGAAGCCTCGATTGCGTACAATAAACACCCCAGTGCGCATCGGCCGTCACAGCGTTATACCCGAGGCGATTGATGCGATTGCGATAGACCCGCAGCGGACCCACCTCGGGCCCCGTGTTATTGGTCTGGACCCCGAAATTCGCCGTGAACGCCCCCGTCACGCCCGGCAAGTCGTGGATGAAATTACGATCGATCAGGACATGCGACAGGGCCTGCATGTTGACGCTGGTCTGGCCCGAGATGGTGATGGCCGCACCGGTGTTCGTGATATCATTGTTAACGATCAGGATGTGATAGAGTCTCGTGGCATTCCCCGAGAGGGCTGCCCCGAGGAAGATGCCGCGAGAAGAGCCCGAGAGGGTGCATCCCGAGATGACGACTCCCTCGGTGTGGATGGCCGCGTCCGAGAGGACCAGCGCGATCACCTGCGACGCGCCCCCCGCGTAGAAATTGCAGACGGTGCGGATGTTGTGGGCCGTATAACCGGCCGCCTGGCCTCGGAGTACGGCCGTCGCCGTGGCTCCGTTCAGGGTCCCCTGACCGGTCCCGTAGGACGTGACGTAACGATAGCCCGGCAGGAGGACGGGGAAAGTGGTATCCCCGGTGGTATCGCCTCCTCGGAGCAGGATGACGTCATAGTTCGCCGAACTCGCACACGCCTTGGTCAGCGTCAACCACGGGCTGGCTTGCGTCCCCGCGTTGCCGTCATTCCCGCCATGAGAGGCCGCCGCCACATACCAGTAATTGGCCGATTGGACCTTGCAAGTTTGCCCCGTGGAAGCTTCGGTCAGGAGGACGACACCGGTCGTGGCGGGGGTGACCACGAGGGTGGCTGTCTGGGCTTGCTGGTCCCAGGCGGTGACGGATACCGTGCCGTTGAACGTCGAGAAGAAGGGTTGCGAGGCCCACCTCGCCCCGATGGCTGTGATGGTGATCGTGGTCGGGGTCCCGACCGGGACGGGTTGCCACCCGTAATCCGACGACCGGGCCGCCGCGATCGGAGGGGCGATCGGTATTCCCAGCGGGGAAACCGGGGACAGCCAGCAAGGGGGATGGGTGACCGTCGTCGTCGCCCCCAGGTAGGCCACCGACGTCTGCAGTCCGATCGTCGGGTTCGTGGTCCCCGAGGCATCCGTGGCCTTCGAGAAAACAGCCAGTCCGAGGACGGCCGCCGTCCACGTGACCGACGCTTCCAGCGTATAACCCCCCGGGGCCGTGATCGTCCCCGGGGAAGCGGTGGGGAACCCCGCTGCGATCGTATCCAGGGCCGTCCCCGTCCACGTCACGACGCCCGGGGTGATGGCGGTCCCCGTCCCCGACGACGTCGCCCCCTGATGGACGATCTGAGACCCCGCCGTGTCGAAGGCCAGGGCCGGAGCTTCCGCGATCACCATCGTGATCTTGGCCGTGGCCGATACGGTCCGCATCGCCGTGGTATAGGCCCCGACCGTCAAGGGGGACTCCCCGGACGTGATCAGGGCCGCATAGCACGCCAGGGTATTGGCCCCTGACGTGATCGTCCGCAACGGAGGGCCGTAGTCATTGGCCTGGCTATCCTGGACCGAAACCATGGTCCCGTTCGTGACGACCCACACGAGACAGAGGTTACCCGGGGTGGGTGGCAGCGTGAAACCCGCCTCGCACCCGGACTGCGAGCCGGCCGTGCGGGCGGTCGCAACCTGGATGAAGGCGGGCATCTTATTCGATCCAGATCCTTGCCGCGATGCACGTGAGCGAATTACTCGGGCTGGCGGTCCCCCATGCCCACGTGACGTCAACCGTCTGGGTGGACGTCCAGTCGATCGTGACGGGGACCGCCGGAGTGGCCGCCGAGAACCCGATCAGGGCCGAACCGCTCCCGGTCTGCACATTCGTGAAGAACCGCCCTTCGGCCGGGCTGGCGGCAATCGTCCCCGAGGCCCCGCCCCCGACCACTTCGAGCCGGATCAACTGGATGTACCACGGCATGTTGGCCATGCCGGTGGTCAAGGCCGGGACCCCGGCCCCGCCGACCGCCGTCCCGCCCAGGTTGACGGAAAAGGCCCCCGTCGGGGTCCCCGTCGTCGAATAATAACCATGGATCAATATCAGGATGCTATTCCCCGGTTTCATCGTGTTCGCCGGGATCGTCCGGAAACCATATCGCGTGTTGCCGCCCCCGAAGAGGGTCGTGGCAGCCGTGGTGTTGGCGATGGCGTTGAACAGGTCCCCCGCGAACACCGGGCCCCCGAGGCGATTGACATAGGTCCCGTTTCGGCTGTAGGCCAGCCCGCCCGATGTGGTGCTCGCCCACAAGGCTCCGGTGATGGGGGCCCCGTCCGCGATCGGCGGGAGACTCGGCACCCCGCTGGCGTTGATCAGCAAGTTCGCTGTCCCGCCGAACCCGCTGGCATCGTTGTATTGCATCTGGCCATTCGTCCCGCCCGGGGCCCCGCCGGCGCCACCCGCCGGGACGGCCCAGCTTGCATCTTCGCGGAGGAATCGCGTGGTCCCCGCCGAGGCCGGCGGATCGGGCGTGATCCCCGGGGCATGGGAGCCTCCGGAGGCCACCATGGTGGGGACGTCGGCCGGGACGATCGTCCGCAACGCCACGCCCCCCGTGGAGCCGCTGGGGGTGGCCACGAACCGATTGGCGGCCTGCCCCGGAGCGGCCGTGACCGCCAGCGTCCCGGCCCCCGTCACCGGATTTCCCCCGACCGTCATCCACGAGGGAACCGCCAAGTCGACTGACGTGACCGTCCCCGAACCCCCGCCACCCCCGCCAGCATTCAGCGTCGTCCCGGAAATCGAGAGGTTACTCCCCAAAGTCAGCGGGGAGAGCGTCGTCCCGCTGGCCGCGTAGTACCCCAGCGTCCCGGCCGTCCCCGTATTGACCGTCCCGGAGCCGGACCCCCCGCCATACTGGGGGATGTTGAGCGTGCTGCCGGCCAGCGTCGCGGGCCCGCCCGTCCCGACCGTGGTCAGAGTGATGGGAGCCTGGTAATCCGCCCCCGAAACCGCCGGGCTGATCGCCGTCCCATTCCCTTTCAGGAGGCCGGTGACCGTCGTCCCGAGGGTGATGGCCGGGGTCGTGTTCGGGTTCGCCACGACACCCGCCAGGCCGTTAGCCGTCGTGACCGAAAGGGATGTGACCGTCCCGCTCCCACCCCCGCCACCGCCGCCACCGCCGGCCGCCACGAGGGTGTAGGGGGGCGAGGACGATAACGTCAGCCCGTCCCCCGTCCAGATCGGGGTCGGCACGCCATTGACCCACCCGATCAGATTGCCGTTGGCCGGGGACCCATACAACTGGGCTAATGTCATCTTTTTCGTCGTGCCGGTGACGGCCTCCGACGTGTCAGAAACGTCCACGCCCGAGAGCAAGTCCGTCGATGCAAACGTCGAGAACGACGGGAGTTGCGAGATCTTGACGTTACCAATGCCCGCCAGGATGACGACCGCAGCAAACAAGACGATCGTCAACCGGCCGAACCACGCGGGACCCCGGAATCGTCTCATGAGTTTACTCATAAAGATGCGATCGCCTTATCAACGCCCGATTTGAGCTCGGAAATCGTGATTTTCCGGGCCATGTCGCCGTACTTGTTGAATGCCCGATGGCCGAAGGGATTGGCGGGTTGGTTCTTCGACCCGTATTCGACGATGGCCGGATAGAAAACCGTCCCCGATTTGCTGGTTTTCTTGAGTGGTGGGACGGCCTCGATGGTCACCTCCATGGCGATCGTGCTGCTCCGCTGGCCCTTTTTGATGAGTTTCTTCGGGGTGACTCGTAATTTTGTCTTCGCCCTGGTGGCCCCGGTATCGACGGGGACCTCGCCTTGCACCCGCTGTTGCATGAATCGCATGCCGGCGCGGACGGCCGGCCGGACGGCCTTCCCCTGGATCTTGTAGGGGAGCAGACGCAACTTGCGATCGATGGCCGCGAGGCCGGTGACGATGACTTTCGGTTTGGCGGGCATCAGTCTCGCAATCCCGCGAACAAAGGATAGATGTCTCGGGTTACGGCGATTCGAGCCTCGGCGATAGCGTGGGCCTCGGGATCTTGCTCGATCCCGATGAACGAGAAGCCTTCCAGGATCGCCGCCTTGCCCGTCGAGCCGCTGCCCGAGAAACAATCCAGGATCGTCCCGCCGGGTGGCGTGGCAAGCCGACAGAGCCACCGCATCAGGTCGGTGGACTTGACGGTTGGATGATTGTTGCCTCGCGACACCTCGCTGAGCTCACCGTCCCCCTTGCGACGCCCGGGGTCCGGTGGCAGCCCTTCGCACCCTTCGTTGCGGTCCTTGCGGCTCGCCTTGGGCACGTAGATGAAGGGGTCGTAGGGCTCGGCGTCGAAGTTGGCGAAGAAGCGGGCGGCGGAGCCGGAGTCGCCGTACAGGTGGCCGGCGTCCTGGTCTTGCCTCATGCCCCAGCCCGACGCGGTGTCTCCCAGGCTGTCGTTGCGACGATGGCCGCCCGCGGACGCCTTGCCGCTCGCCCGCTCCCCGCCCTGCTCGCCCATCAGCCGGATCGGGCAGCCCTCGACGCAGGTGCCGTTGCAGCCGGGCGCGTGGCTCAGGAGCAGGTTGGCTGGCCATCGGCCGGCAGTCGTATGCCGCGTCTCGTGCGACATCGATTCGTAGCAATGGTTTCCGAAGTTGTTCCCCTTGATGCCGGGATTCGTGTTAATCCGCCGGGACTCGCCGCCCGTCTCCACCCGGCACCGCTCCACCCCCAGCCACTTCGCCCCGCCCGGCTTGCGGGCTAGCCACCAATCTTCCGTGGCCGGCTTGAGCTTCGAGCGGTGCTTGGGGAAGCCCGAGCCGAAGTGGTGCGCGATCCGATCCTCGATCTGCCAGCCCGCTTCCTCGATCGCCGTCCCGGTCCAGTGCGAGGTGCGGGGCATCGCCCAGCAGAGCAGGACCGAGCCGGGCTTCGCGACGCGGAGGCATCCGGCGAGACGTTCGGTCAGGAAGGCGATGAAGGCGTCACGAGCCCGGGTGGACTTGTCCCAGCGGACGCCATTGGCGAAGCCACGGGTGTGCTTGTGTGGGGTCTGCTGCGGCGTATGGCCGCCCGGCAACGCGCCGCGATCCCGAGTCGGGAACGTATCAGGGTTGTCCCAGTCCTTGCCCATGAACGCGATCCCGGCGGGCGGGTCGGTCACGCAAGCATCGACGGAATCGGCCGGCAACGTGGGCAGCACATCCAGGCAATCCCCCAAGATCAGTTTGATTTCAGGCATTTGCGGTTATGATGGGCCCGGGAGGAACGACTCATGGACCGACCCACGTGCGAAACTTGCCCCTACTGGGAAGAGACCGAGGTTGACGACGACGATCAGCCCTTGGTCGGCGAGTGCCACCGCAGGCCACCCGGGTTGTTCGCGGTCGGGATCGACGACACCCCCGCCGAGGTGAAGGGGCGTGGCCGCCTCGCGAACTTCGCGTATTTCCGGGACGGGGTTTTCCCCGTCACGACGAGCGATCAATGGTGCGGCGAACATCCCTTCTTCCTCGCCTATGTCGCTTCATTGAAAGCGACTCATGCGTATCAGATGACGGACTCCGACGCGAAAAACCTCTCGGTCAGGGCCCGGAAGACGCTGTTCAAGCTGAAAGCCAATCCGGAAAACGGGGGTGATCCGAATAACCTCAGTTTATATGAACTGGAAACTACCAAAGGATGCGGGCCGACAACCATGGCCGAGATCCTCAATTGGGCCAGGGCCAACGGGTTTTCGATCAAGATTGGAGGCCCTTTGCGGTTAACGTGCCCGCCGTCGTCGTCGTGACGAAAGCCGACGAGACGTCGGATGTGAAGAAACACGCATCCCCGCTGGATTTGTACCACGCTTTCGGGACCCCCGGGAGCAGGACCAGCGTATCCGACGGGGTGCCATTGGTGGTCTTCGAGATCGCCACGGCCGGGGTCGTCCCGCCGGTCAAACCCCCCGAGTAGGCCGTCATCAGGTCACGTTTCCCCGTCGATTTCGTGCCCGCGAAGGTGCAAACGACGGCGGTGCCCGGGAGCGGGCCCCCCGTGCACGTCAGGTTCCCCGAACCGATCGAAGTCATCGCTTGCAAGGCGGATTGGACCGTGGCCGCCGCCGCGTTATAGGCAATGACGGTCGATTGACCCCCGAAGACGACCGAGAAACTGCCGCCCGTCGGGGTCCCCGTGATCGTGATCGTCTGGACGTCGGCCGCCCCCGTCCCGCTGTTGGTCTTGAGCGTACAACCCTTGTCCGAGATCAGGACCAACGCTTGGAGATTTGCTAATGTAAAGGATAGCGAAAATGGGCCATTCGTGGTTGAGGCCGCGAAGGATTGGACGACATCAATCTTCGAGTTGCCGGTCTCGTTGATGTAACCACTGACGGGAATCCCGCCATCGAAAAAGTTCGTCGAGTATTGGATCTTCTGGCTGAATGTTGCCATTATATCGATACTCGTTGTTGACAGTCCAATTGCCATTCGCGATGCATGTCGCCGGCATCGAGTGCCGCGATGATGTCGAGCTTCGCACCGTTCTGCAGGATCAAATACATCCCCGGGAGGATGGGCCGCGTGGCCCCGAGCCAACGCATGTTAACCCGATAGTAGACGGTCGGGTGATCCATGGCATCGGTCGTCGTCCGCCGGCCGCGTTGCGGGAGCACTTCCGCGCGGAACGTCCCCAGTCGCCGGGGTTTCGACGAGCCGACTTGCCCGAATTCATCCTGCTCCGGAGAGGCCAGATCGTACAAATCGACCCGTGATCGCAGCGTCCCGGCCCGGATGTGACTCATGGGTAATGCCCCCATTCCTCGGTGGCGAAGAGCGCCGCGACCCCCATGGGGACCTCCGCCGGGGTCAATCCGGGTTCCACGAGGACGGCCTCGCGGTTCATGTAGTAGTGGGCCACCAACATCTTGATGCCGAGTTTGAGCGACTCAGGGACATCGATCACGTCCCCGTAGCCGGCCACAAATCGGATGGTGACGGCCGCCGCGATCGGCCGGGTGGGTGGCCAGTAGGACCCATAAGCCGCCTCCAATTCGCCGGGAGTCCCCTCGATCACCCGATAGGCCGCCGGATCGAGGGTGCGAGTCACGCCATCCATGTCGATATACGCGATCGACGCGATCGACTGCAATTTCGGCCGCGGTATCCACATCGCCGGCCGCCCCGGGAGCAGGAAGTGTTCCGGGGAGTGGCCGTAATGGCCGTGGTGGCGAAGGTCGGGCCACGGGGACGGGAAACGGTCGATCCGCAGGTCGAAAGTCTGGGTGATCAGGGCCCGCCGCGTCATGACCTCGCATTTCTGACGGGCCGCGACGATGTAGGAGCGAATGAGCGTATCATCATCGTCAAATTTGAGCACGAGATGGGATTTCATCTCGTCCAAACTGACCGGCTCGTCGGCCGGGGGGTTAACCTGATCGATCCGCACGGGTTACTTTCCCTTGGGGACGGCGTGCGGCCCGTGCTCGGCCTTGACCGCCGTCTTGCCGCCCTCGTGGGTGGCCGCCTCGGGATGATCCTTGTCCACCGGCTCGGCCTGGCGGGACTGGATGAGGGCAACCGCCTCGGAATCCGGGACCTCGCGGATCTCCCCGACGTCGTGATTGCCGTCCGGGCCCGCCCCGATCGTCAACATACGTATCTTCATTGTTACCCTTTCTTGATATTAGCCGAGCTTGATCCGGCTGAACGCTTCGGCGAGCACGGGGGCCCCGTCAAGGAACCGCCGTCCGATGAATCCGACCTCATTCGTGGCGGCATAGAGCTCGACGAGCCGCTGGATTTGCAGGTCGTCCACCTCGGCGATCCAGTAGTACCGGAACGCCCCCAGGAGGCCGACGTAGAGCCCGGTCGTGAAGGTATTGGGCGCGTACTCGGACATGACGACCGGAATCCCGAGGAGGCGGTCGGGCTGGCCCGCCTGCAGGCCGGGTTGCCAGAGGTACTGATTCGTCGAGTCCTTCAAGAGACTCACGCTCTTGATCGCCGTCCGGTGGAAGACCCATCGGCAGGAGGGATCGGCCAGATAGCCACCCTTCAAGCTGTACTTGTTCTCGAAGAGGTTGTCGGCGACGATCGCCGTGGCGGTGTTCCCCGTCGAGACGTCGCGGGCCGTGGTCACGCCGTTGGCGCTGGCCGTGAAGACGCCCAGGGGCTGATTCGTGCCGCTCCCGGTCAGATAAGCCTTTTCTTCCGTGATCCCGAACTTGTAGGACAGCTCGTTGCGAATGAATGTCTCGATGCCGGTGGCCGCGTACAGCATCCGGATCGAAACCTTGGACAGTTTCGTGAGCGGCGTCGGAGTCAGGTCCCGCCGCCCGAAGGCCATCGTCGTGTCTTCGGTGACGGCCGCCACCTCGGTGGTCCAATTGGCGTCCGCCATCCGGGTCGTCAGGAGCGGGATGCCGAGCGACTTGGCATCGGTCAGGATGACTTTCGTCGCCAGTTGGCGGACGAACACCATGTCATCGACCGCCTTGACGAGCTCATTCGCCAGTTGCACGGGCGTCGAGAGGAAACCGCCCTTGGCGTCCGTCCCGAGGATGGTATCTCGGTACTCACCGGGGATGCGATCGTAGGCAATGTGCCCCGTCCGCAGCCAATCGCGATAGATCGCCACGTAGCCGGGACTCCCGCGGTACTCGGCCAGCGTGCCGGCCCGTTTCTCGCGATGCTCGCCGTTCAAAGGCTTGCTAGCCCGCTCACCCGGCGCATCCAGATCGGCCTCGGCGGTCTCCAATTGCTCGATCCGCTTGGCCCGCTCCAGGAGGCGGTCCGCATCGGCCATGATGGCGTCGAAATTGGCGCGTTCTTCGACCGTCGGATCGCCCTCGTGGGCTTCGACCGCCGACCAAGTCTCGCGGGCATTGGCGATCAAGCCAGCCCGCTTCTCCCTGAGTTCAACGCTCGTCGCGGGCATGGGTTTTCCCCTTTCGATATGGCCCGTTCTCGGTCTCGGCCAGCCGTAAACGCATGCCGGCCCGGGTGGACCAGCCATCTCGCCGGGACTGGAGCCGGCGGAAGTCTTCCAGGCTCCGGATCGCCACGCTGGTATCCGGATAGGCGGGATAAGTGACGATGGACACATCATCAATCGTCACGTCGGTCAATTCGCGGATGACACCGCCGGGTTCGCTCCGCCATCGTTCCCCGTCCGGGGCGACATAAAACCGAAAACTCATCCCCGTCATGTCGCCCCGCCGGATCGACTCGGCCAGATCCCGGGCGTAACTGGTGTCCGGCGGGTCGATCTGAGCCTTGAGACCCCGGGAATCTTCGACGAGCCGCAGCGTCCCCGACGTGGAACGCCCGAGGATTCGAGAAGGATCGTGGCCAATCAGGGCCCGGACATCGGCCCCCGCCAACCCCCGGGCGAAGGCACCCGGACGGATCACCTCGCGAAACCCCCCGAGGTCTTCCGAGAGCGAATTGAAGACCGCTGCATACCCCTGGATGACGGGTTTCCCGTCCTCGTGGACCCCGAACCGGATCTCGGCATCGGATAGCTGGCGAACCTCAGGTTGTCGCATCGGTCGGGCTCCCCACCGGCATCGAGCCGGGAATATTGACCCCCTGGCCAGCCTTATCCAAAGGCACCATCTGCGCCTGGACCAGATAGGCATCCCCGCCGGCATCCCCGCCGATCGGATTCATGTTCTCACGCCTGCGGACCTCGTCCCGACTCATCCATCCCTTGTCGAGCGCGAGGCCATACGCCTCGAATCGCGAACGGACGTCCCCGCGGAGTAACGCATTGACGTTATGCTCGACGTAGTAACCCCGTTTCCACTCCGATTCCGTGAAGAGCTTCAGATTGAACTCTTGTTCGATCGCCGTGAGCCAGCCCATCAGGGCCGTCATCAGATAATCGAGGTTTGATGCCTCGATATTGGCAAGGTGGGCCTGCGAGAAGTCCCCATTCTTGTGGGGCGGCACCCGCCAGGGCCGGGCCGCGTCGATCACCTGAAACTTCCGGGTTTCCAGGAGTTGCGACTCCTCGGGATTGGCCCCGGCTTGCTTCCACGTCATCCCTTCTTCCAGGAGGGCCACGCGATGCCGCCCGTGTGCGCCCCCGTGGCGGCGTTCCCAGCTGGAGAGGATGTTTTCCACCCCGGTATCCGAGAGCGCACGACCGGGCGGCCGTTCGATCACGCCCCCGGGGATCGATCCATTCGCGAAGAAACCCGCCGCGCTGGTCTCGGCCGCGATGGAGAGCCCGAGCGCCTGGGCCAGGAACCTCGTGAAGTTATAGCCGCACAGCCCGTCATAGCCGAACCCGGCCACGTGGAGCACGCTCGTGGCGGGCAGGGTGGCGGACTTGTTGCCGACCTGATATCTGAGCTCACCCGACGGGGCCCGGACGGGCCTCGTGGACTCCGGCTCCAGCAGATGCAGGGCATACGGCTTCCCCCGCCCCGTCCGCTGGATCTCGCCGTAGCCGTTGCCATGCTGGAGCGCATGACCCATGAGGGCCTGCCGCCACCGCATCGGGGTCGTTTCCCGATTGGGGGACCGGGCCAGCAGGTTGCTGACGGGGTGATCGGTGGCCTCTTCCCGCCCCCCGCCCGGCAGCCGGCGGTAGACGTCCAGGGGCAGCACCGCCACGTCCGTCGCCAGGACATTGAGCGTGGACAGGTAGGCCGAGAGACGCAACGCCGCGGAGGGGGTGACGGACACCCCGGCCGGATTGGGCGGTACGTACCACGAATCCTCCCCGAGGACACCGCGAGGTTCCCCCGGGCGTTCCGACCAACCCACTCCGTCACTCATCAAGTCAGCGAAATCGATCATGGAGCGTCCGCAACATCGCCTCGATGCGGTCGATGGCCTCGATCATCTTGGTCTGCCGCACGAGGAGGCCATCGGCGGCAACATGCCAGTCTTCGACGAACCGCCGCGACCGCAGGTGATTGTTGAACAGGACCCCGAGGATGACCGCCGCTAATGCCATGGCCACCCACGTCTCCCACGAGCGGGCGGTCGCCACCAGGGCCTGATGACGCGCCTCACCTCGCGGCCGGGGCGGCAATCCGGCCGCCAGATCGGCGGTCTCCTGCTCTCGCCGGACCTCCCGCCACCGCTGATAGGCCGGGATCATGGCCAGACAGCCGGCCGCCACCGCCGAGAACGCGCCGATGACCTGCTGATCGAGGATATTCGTCATATCGGCGAGGGGAGAAATGCGAGACCTCTGCGCTCGTAGACGGATTGGCTGTGATCCTGCGGGTCGGCGACCGCGGCCGACAGGGCGTTCACGAGCGCCGCCAGCCCGTCGATCCGCTCCGTCGCGCCCGACCGGTCCAGGTACATGAGTCCCGTGGTATTCCGCCGCATCGTCCCGTTCGCCACGTTCCACGCCAGGATCGGGTCGTTCCCGTGGCGAATCCGCCCTTCCAGGATCAATTCTTCGAGCCGCACCATCGATTCATTCAAGATGACCGGCCCCTGCGTGATCCCTTTCACGGGAAACCCATGATCATTGTATAATTCGAGCAGGATTTGCGTCGCGAAGGCGCGATCGGCGTTCAATTGCCGGACCGGATAGTCCTTGTTCCATTCGACGATCGCCCGCCGGATCGCCCCGTGATCGGTCGCATTGCGGTCCGTGAACGTCAGGTAACCCCGACGTTCCCAGTCCCGATACCGGTCGTTGTTCCGCAATTCCTGCCGCCATTTCCCCTCCCGAGGCACCCAACCATGGGCCAACACCGTATAACCGCCATCATCATCGGGAAATAGCATCACATAAACTGACATATCCCCCGTAACGCCCAGGTCGAGCCCCGCATAGCACGGGCGGCCCACGAGCGAGGCCCAATCGACCGGGGGCCGTCCGCATGCGGCCCATTGCTCGGTCGAGAGCCACCGCGTGGCCTGTTCCGTCCACAGATTCAAGTAAAGTTGCTTGAATGTGTTCTCGTAGGCCGGGAGTTCTCTCGCTCGCCGGCATTCCTCGCGAATGAACCCGAGTTGACAGAAGTCGCCCAGGGCGGGCATGGCCTTCCGCCACGTCGCCTCATCGGTCCAATCGTCGTCCGGGCTGGCCTCGTAGAGCACCGGCAGGAACGTCGGATCGTCGATGACGCCGTCCCGCACGCCCCGGGCATACTGCCATTGCTCCCAACACAAGGAAGTGCGGTCGTGGCCCGCCGTCGTGATCATGATCGTGAGCGGATCGGTCGTCGCCCCGAACGCCGTCATGAGTGCCGTGAAGAGATCCCGGTTCGGGAAGACGTGCAGCTCGTCCAGGAGCACCGTAGACGGCCTTAATCCATGCTTTCGAGGCGCATCCGACGAGAGCGCCTGATAGATCCCGTCCAGCGGTTCGCAGGCGATCCGCTTGTAGCCGTCATACGTCAGCGAATGCGACGACAGCCCGGCGGATTGCCGGATCATCGACGCCGCCGCCCCGTAAATGAGCGCCGCCTGATCGCGATCGCCCGAACCGCTATAGATCCGCTGGCCCTTCCGACCCGTCCCGAACATCAGGAAGAGCAGGATGCCCGCCACGAGCTCCGTCTTGCCTTGCTTCCGTGGGAGCGCGATGAAGACCTTGCGGTACTTCGTCCGCCCCTTGTGGTCGAAGATTTGCCGGACAACGTCCTCTTGCCATCGCCTCAGCGCGAACGGCACACCATGGAAGTCGCCGGTATGCTTGAGCGAATTGATGAAGTCAACCGCCTCGTGCGGCGCGGTCCGGGGACGGCCCCGCGGGCGAGCCACGGGGATGCACGAGGCCGCCGCCGCCGTCCTAGCCACTCAGCTTGATCCTCCCGGCGACCGGATCGTCCTCGGCTTCGACCGGCTCCGGCAACGCCTTGTTCCGGCCCACGCCCTTCGAGGGCTGCAACGTCAAGCCGAGTTCGCGATGCAGCCCGCGGAGATGGGTCAGGAGCATGGCAGCATCGCGGACATCCCCCCCGGGCTTGCCGCAAACCGTATCCAGCCAATCCTTGACCCGTGCGGCCTGACTGATGTGCCCAATCTCGGCCCGATCGAGCAAGTCACGCTCCCACAACGTCGCCACGAGCCGCTTGAATTCGACCTTCGCACCCTCCGTCAATTCGCACGTCGGTTCGATGTTTGTATCAACAAACCTGGATGCCGGACGCTCATTCCGGGGCGTCCGGGCCTTCGGGCCACGCTGACTCATGATAACCTCCATCGATTTTCGCTCACGCGATCGGTCGTTTTCCCTCTAAAAATGTGCAACGG
>Ga0105242_10000277_pt1 | contig 40860 bp, 34 predicted proteins | sample KBSM24metaG_FD_81521 | JGI IMG/M metagenome (GOLD analysis project Ga0105242, IMG submission 81521) | Miscanthus rhizosphere microbial communities from Kellogg Biological Station, Michigan, USA - KBS M2-4 metaG | ecosystem: Host-associated > Plants > Roots > Rhizosphere > Soil | place...
AACCTCACGCTCGAACCGCGCACTCAACTCGGAGTCCATCATCATTGCCTGGCTGTCAGGCGCTCGGACGCGGAGTCAATGACATCGCGTAACGTCTTGGCGTCCCTGCGGATCTGGAACGAATGGATGATTTGTACGACGCCGAGGATGACGAGCCAGACGCCGGCAACCACCACAAGTACGACGATCGAGTCGAAGGGCCAGACAAGGACAACGAGGCCGGCGATCACCGAGATGACGCCAAGGACGATTGACCAACCGCGCCCGGGCAGTTCCGACTCGCCGATCGCTGCAGCGATAGCCGAAACACCCTGGAAAATAAAGCCAATTCCGATCCACAATGACAACAGAAGAATCGCATATGCATCGCCGAAGTGGCGGAAGGACAGGATCGCCAGGACAACTGACAGTATCCCGCTGATGAACAGCAGAACACGCATGCCAGCCGAACGCGGCAGCGTAAAGGCCATGAACAGGCCGACGAACCCAGTCAACAGGAGGTACACCCCGAACAACGTCGAGGCGACGAGGAGCGTTGGGCCGGGCCAGGCAAGGACGATGCCACCCAAGACGATCGTCAGCACGCCCGCTGCGAGAGTCCATTTCCACAGCTGTTGCCCGAGAAGGGGTTTGACGACTCCCTTTGCCTCGTCTGCGTTCGTGTTCGTCAACTCAACCACTCCTTGTCGTCCAAGCCGGACGGCTGCCTTTGATAAGTGGGTCTTCTGCCCACCCGGCAATCCTTTGACGAGGCGCGGCCAATGTCGATGTGCCTACCGACAACCCTGCCTGGCTCTTGATGTCGCCGTGGACATCGGTCGACGTACAGAAGTCAAATGCGAGTATCAGTGCTTACCGCACTTGCGACGATCTCGCAGTGATCAGAGACGCTCCTTGGCGTCGGTTGAGCGCTACCAACTGTCTTGGTAAATCTCGAAGGCCAGGCAGAGCTCGGCGAGCTCACGCGGTACAGAGAGTGAACGCCCGGTGCGTTCCTCGATGCGGTGCAGGCGGTAGCGCACCGTGTTGGGATGGCAGTAAAGCTGAGCAGCCGTGTTCGGGATCGACCCGTCGTTGTCCACCCATGTCCGGAACGTGTCGAACAGAACATCCTTTTCCTCACCTGCCATGTCGTCGAAGGCCCCGCCGAGAACGACCTCGGTGACCTTTTTTGACACCTCAGGGGCACTGACCGCCGCGACGGCGATCACCGAGTCGTCGAAAACCGTGACCGCGCCGGGTCCCCTGCCTCGGGCATTGACCGCCACGCGCGCGTACCGCAGGGCCTGAGCGGTGTCCGCGAGATCGTCGAACGCCGGACTGACCCCGACTGGAGTCGTCGCAACTCGGCCTAGAAGTTCCAGCAAGGCGCCGCGTTCAGCATCGCTCGGGATGTGCGCAATGCCGATTTGCAGATCCGGCAGCAACCGCCAGGCGGAGAAGACGTCGATGCTCCGCAGCATGGCATGGATCCCAGGGAGCGCCTGCTTGCCAACCGACGGACATTGGGCCGCAATCACCACGTATGGACCCTTCTGGGGTAATCGCAAGAGCTGTGCGACTTCCCACAGGCTGCGGTCGTCGGTGATCCGAGCCTGGAGCAACGCCTCGGTCAACGCGGAGCGTTCGGTTTCGTCCTCGAGCGCCTGCCGCATTGCCTGCCGGCGGTACGCGGCGGTCATCGCGTCGGTGTAGACATCCTGTGCCTGCCAAAGCCGGGCGGTCGCCCGCAACAGCGCGGCGCGGCCAATGGCTGGGTGCTCGCCGGCCACCTCGATCATCGCGTCCCACAGGTGATGCGAGGCGACGCGGAACGCGTCCATGACAACGGGAAGAGGTACCCCGGCAGTGGCCCGATTCGTCCCCGTGGTTTCTGCGGGCGACGTGTCGAAGCCGGCACCCGCACTGAGACCGTCGAACAGAAAGCGGATGTTTTCCGTGCTGCTGGACAAGAGCTCGTCAGCGCTCACGACCCTGGTGTCCTTATAGAACTCGACGTTCGCTCTGACCGAGGACGCCACTTCTTGGGCGATCTCGTCGAGGCGACGCCCGACGGCCGATCCGATCTCCATCACCTGCGCGTCGACATCCGGAGCCGCCATGGTCATTGAGCGTAGATCGGCGCGAAGGACGTCGGCGCCACCCGTCCCACACCGATGAGCCATTATCACCGTGACTAATCTCCGCCGGCCGATCGTGTCCGGCCAAACAATGACGGGACGCCCGGCGCGGCCGACGATTCGGTGAGGCGGAGAGCCCGCTTTCACTGACATAGGAGCGTCGATGGCTGACGGGGATTTGAGCACACAATTCGAGAAGATCTCGGACAAGGCGAAAGCCGCGGCCGACAAACTCAAGGCGGCCAACGAGCGGACCAGGGACCAGCTCGAAAGCGACGTCGCCAGCGCGAGGGAAAGCGCCGATGCGGTGGCTGATCGCTTGAAGGCGAAGGCGGACGATGCCAGGGATACCGCCTCGTCGCACTGGCAACAGCTGCGCGGCAAGTGGCAGGCCCACGTGGCCGAGGTACGCGCACGCGCGGACCGGGCCAAGGCAAAGGTCGACGCCGATAGCGCCGCCATGGATGCCGATATGACCGAGGCCTACGCCTACGATGCGATCGATTTCGCGCTGGACGCGGTCGAAGAGGCGGAGTACGCGGTGCTTGACGCCATCTACGCGCGCAAGGCGGCGGCGGCACTCGGAGTAGTCTGATCCCGCGAATTCCTCACCTACGCATGCACGCTTGACTGATTCGGTAAGCGAACGATACGACCTGGGCAAAGGCCGGCGATCGGCGTTGCCCAGGTCGTCACTCGCAGATTTCGTTGCAGCACACGACCGCCCGGACCCGGTTGCGCTGCTGGAATCGCAGGCCGAATCCCGGATAGCCGACCTTGTCCCAGTTCGTTACGGTCGGATGCTCGCATCGCCGTTCGCGTTCTATCGCGGCGCGGCGATCATCATGGCAGCAGACCTTGCCGCCAGCGAGCACACCGGAATCACCGTGCAGTTGTGCGGCGACGCGCACGTGTCGAACTTCGGGTTGTTCGGCTCACCAGAGCGGAGCCTGGTTTTCGACATCAACGACTTCGACGAGACGCTGCCCGGCCCGTGGGAGTGGGACGTCAAACGGCTGGTCGCCAGCCTCGCTGTGGTCGGGCGGATGAACGGATTCGGCCGCGAGGATCGTGAACGGGTGGTACGCGCGTGCGCGAAGGCGTACCGGGATCGAATGCGGATGCTCGCCGAGATGCGCGAACTCGACGTGTGGTACGACCACACCGTGGTCGACGACAACGTCGAGGCAAGTGTCGATCGGCCATTCGGCCAGGCAATCCGTCGCACGGCCGCAAAGGCGCGCTCCCACGACAACCTCGAAGCGCTCGCCAAGCTAACGCGGCTGGTCGATGGCAGGCGCCGGCTCGTCAGCGATCCGCCTCTGCTCGTTCCGATCGACGAGTTGGTCGGCGAGGCGGAAGCTCGCAGGAACGAACAACAGGCGAGTTCACTCTTCGACGCCTATCGCGAAAGCCTGCAAGCCAGCCGTCGCGAGCTTGCCGTCCGATTCCGCTTCGCCGGGCTGGCGCGGAAAGTCGTCGGCGTGGGCAGCGTCGGCACAAGAGCCTGGGTCGTGTTGTTGCTGGGACGCGATGACGGCGATCCCCTGCTGATGCAGGTCAAGGAGGCCCAGCCGTCGGTGCTGGAGCACTACCTGAATTGCCGCCCCTACGCCAACGCCGCAGAGCGCGTGGTGGAAGGGCAACGGCTGATGCAGTCCAGCAGCGACATTCTCCTTGGGTGGCTGCATTGCGTCGGTCCTGACGGTCATGAGGGCGACTACTACGTGCGTCAACTCCATGACTGGAAGGGGTCGGTAACGCCGGAGGCGATGACTCCGCAGCTGCTGGCGGATTACGGACAGTCATGCGGTCACGTCCTGGCCCGCGCGCACGCCCGATCCGGTGATCGCATCGCCATCGCCGGCTATCTCGGCGGCGGAGAGGCCGCCGACATCGCGTTCACACGATTCGGCGAGGCGTACGCCCAGCAGAACGAGCAGGACTACGCGACCTTGCGCGAGGCGGCTGCAACTGGTCGGGTTTCCGCCGAATTCGACCTGTGACGACAGACAGTTATTCGGCACCTTCGAGTTTCGTCAGCTCATCGTCGAACCATGCACTGACGTACCGCATTTTGTTGTCGACGTTCTCCCGTCGTAGTTCCAGCTGCGCCACGATGTCCTCGGCGATCTGATGCGCACGGCCGGGCTCTCCGTGCTGTTCGAGGATCTGTCGAATCCGCTCGATCGGGTCGGTCAATTGGGTTCACTCCTTTCGTCTACACGAACGCACTGAGCCCGGTGATGGCGCGTCCGACGATAAGCGTGTTCATCTCCCGCGTGCCTTCGTAGGAGTAGATCGCTTCGGCGTCGGCGACGAAACGTCCGACGTTGTGCTCCAACAGAATCCCGTTGCCACCCAAGAGTTCGCGCGCGTACCCGACGGTTTCCCGCATCCTGACGGTGCACCAGGCTTTGGCCAGCGATGAATGCCTGTCCTCCGCCCCGCCCTCGTCCTGCAGTTGCGAGAGCCGCGCGCACAGTGCCCACGACGACGTGATGTTGCCGAGCATCCGCACCAACAGGTCCTGCACCAGTTGAAAGCCCGCGATGGGCCTGCCGAACTGTTCGCGTGATATCGCGTACGACAACGCGTTCTCGTAGGCGCCTCGCGCACAACCGACCGCCATCCACGCCACCCCGGCCCGTGTCATCCGCAGCACCTCGGCGGTGTCACGGAACGAGTTCGCGTTCTGCAACCGGTCATCCTCTGAAACCCTGACATCGTCGAGGGTGATGACGGCGTTCTGCACGATGCGCAGCGCAATCTTGTCTTCCAGCTTGGTTGTCGAGAACCCCGGGCTGTCGTTCGCGACGATGAATCCCTTGACCTGGCCGTCGGTGACGTCTCTGGCCCAGATCACCGTCAGGTCGCCGAAGGTGGCGTTGCCGATCCACTTCTTCTGCCCGTTCAGGATCCACGTGTCGCCGTCACGGCGAGCCGTTGTCTTCAGCCCACCCGAGGCACCCGAGCCCACGTCAGGCTCCGTCAGCCCGAACGCCCCGATCTTGTCGAAGCTGACCATCGCAGGCAGATAGCGTTCCTTCTGCTCCTCGCTACCGCACAGATAGATCGAGCCCATCGACAGGCCGCCGTGCACACCTGAGAACGTGGCGATCGAGGGGTCCGTGCGGGCGAGTTCCATCGCCACCATGCCGTCGAGAAGAAACGACCTCCCGGGACAACCGAAACCCTGATACGGCAGTCCCGCCAACCCGAGTTGACGAAAGCCGGGCACGATCTCGAAGGGAAAGCTCCCCCGCTGCCAATGCTGATTTACGTTCGGCTCGACCTCCGATTTCATGAAGTCCCGGACGTGGTGCAGGAAATCTTGCTCGTCGTCGTCGAGCAGCGACTCCAGTGCGTAGAAATCGGCGCTGTCGGTAGTGGTCGCGGTGCTCATCGGCGTCTCCTCAGTCGGGTTGATCTCTGAAACTCTCGATCACCGGCGCCAACTCGGCGGCGTTGGCGACCAGGTCGACATGGCCTCCGGCATGCAAATGAACCCGCGCATGAGGCAGCAACCGCCCCATGATCTTGGCGTTCACTACGGGCACGATCGGGTCGTCAAGCCCGGCGACGACCAGCGTCTGCTGGCGGATCAGCGGCAAGGCGAACAGGCTGGTCCACACGGCTCCCGCAAGCAGCTGATGAAGGTAGCCCACCCGCGAGCCGGCCATCAGCTGGCGGTCGAACAACTGCATGACGAGGGACGGATCGGTCCGCACAGTGCCCCCGTAGAGCTTGCCCGCGATGGTCGCCGCGTATGCGTGGTCCAAAAACCGGCGCGGAGTCACCATCTTCAGCAGCACCGCTGGATTTCCAGGCACCATGAGTGCACCTGTGCCGGTGGACACCAGGATCAACCGCCGGCAGCGACGTGGGTTCTGAAACGCGAACTGCTGGGCCAGCGCGCCGCCCCACGACATGCCGAGCACATCCACCTTGCCGTTGAGCCCAAGTCTCTTGAGCAGCCGGCCCAGCACGGCCGCCAAATAGGGAAACCCGTATGGCAGCGGCGAATTCGGTGAACCGCCACTACCAGGCACATCAAACCGCACCACGGTCGTGTCGGGATCCAGATGCGCCACGAACGGATCGAGCACTTCCAGACTGGCCCCGATGCCGTTACAGACGACCAGCGGTACGCCTGTGCCCTCGCGTACGGTCACCCGGATCTGCTGGCCGAGGGCCGGGATCAGTCGTTCCACGGTCAACCTCTCTGAAGCGGCGGCCGTCATGGGTACAACACGATCACGTCGGCGACGCACGCGGGACGATCGTCTCCGTCGATCTCGTACGTCAGAGTGAACACCGACTCGACGCCTGTGGTCTTCTGTTGCGCACTCATCACGGTGACTGCGGCACGGATCTGTGAGCCAACCCTGACCGGTGACGGGAACCGCACCTTGTTGAGCCCATAGTTCAATGCCGCGGTCAGCTCGCGGATCTGCAGCACCTGCGAGATCACCACGGGGGCGAGCGAAAGTGTGAGGTAGCCGTGCGCGATGGTGCCCTTGAAAGGGCCTTTCGCCGCACGGCCGGGGTCCGTGTGGATCCACTGGTGGTCACCGGTGGCCTCGGCGAACTGGTCAACCTGCTGCTGGGTGACCTTCATCCACTCGGTGGTGCCGATTTGCTGCCCAACCAGCTTGAGCAGGTCGGCCGGCTCTTCGAGAACTGTTGTCATACAAGACCTCTCGCGATGTTCAGTGGTCCAGCACATAGGTGCCAGGAGCAGGCTCCAACGGAGCCATCCCCGCGCCGCCGAGTGACTGCGGTGCGTCCTTCTTCTCGCCGCCACGCTCGCCGACCCATGCGACGAAGTCGGGCCACCACGAATCCGTGTGCTGCTCAGCCGACTCCAGCCAGAACTCCGGATCAGGCTCATCCACGCCCCCCACCCGATAGCTCGCCCTCGGGTTGCCCGGCGGGTTCACCAGCGACGCGATGTGGCCGCTCGACGACAAGACGAAGCGCAGGTTCCTGATGCCGAGCAATCGGGCGCTGCGATAGCAGGCCTGCCACGGTGAGATGTGGTCGGCGACGCCCGCCACCACATAGGCGTCGGTGGTCAACTGGTTGAGGTCCACCGGGGTGCCCAGCATGCTCACGGCGCCTGGTGTGGCAAGCGAATTGTGCACACCCATGGTCACCATGTCCCGATGCAGCGCCGCGGCCATCCTTGTGGTGTCGGCATTCCAGTACAAAACGTCGAATGCCGCGGGCGACTTGCCCTCGACGTAGTTGTTGACCCAGTAGCGCCACACCAGGTCCGTAGGCCGCAGCCAGGCGAACACCTCGGCCAGCGACCTACCGTCCAGATAGCCCTTGCGTGCGGACAGTGCGATGGCGATGTTCGCGGCTTCCTCGTCGATGGCTGCCGCCGCGAAACCGGCCTTCCTCTGGTCGAGCACCGTCACCATCAATGTCAGCCCGGCGAGCCGCTGGCCCTCCCCTGTTGCGTTGAGGTGCGCGGCCGTCATCGCGGCGAGAATGCCTCCGGAGCAGGAGGCCTGCAGATGGGTGCGGTCGGACTGCGTGATCTTCTCGACGGCGTCCAACGCGTTCAGGATCGCCTGGCCGTACGTATCGAAGCCCCAATTCCGCTGTTCCGCAGTGGGATTGCGCCACGAGATCGCAAAGACCTGGATGCCCTGCCGCAGGAAGTACTCGATCATGCTGCGTCCGGGCGAGATGTCCATGATGTAGAACTTGTTGATCACCGGCGGCACCATGAGCAGCGGCGCCGAGAACACCTTCTCGGTTTGCGGTGCGTACTGGATCAGCTCGAATTCCTCACAGCGAAGGACCACCGAACCAGGGGTGACCGCGATGGTCTCACCCAGCGTGAAGGCGTCGGGCTCGATCATCGACGGCACTCGGGGCGCCGACGTCATGTCACCCACGAAGTTGCGCAGCCCACGCACCGCACTCCGCCCGCCGGTGTCGATGAGGGCCTTCCAGCCGAGCGGGTTCAGCACGGGATTGTTGCTCGGCGAAAGTCCCTCGCTGAGAAAGTCCAAGACAAACCGGATTCGCTCGGCATCGCGCCAGTCGAGGTGCGCATCCGAGAACAGCTGATTCACAGTGTTGTTGGTCGCAAGGTAAGCCTGCATGGTGCGGTGTAGCAACGGATTGCCCCGCCACGCCGGATCGGCGAATCTCTTGTCGCCCTTCGCAGGCGCCACCTCGGAGCGGCCCTCGGCGACCGACACCAACTCCCGGCCGAGCGATGCCGCTCTCGATGCCACCGTACGGGGTTGCTTAGCGAGGTTTAGCGCGAACCTGCTCCACGCCACGTTGGGCATCAACCGGTCCGCCATGCCGACCGCCGAGCTGGTCAACAGCAGGTCCAATGGTGCCGCTAACTCGTCGGCAGTCGATCTGGTGGTGGCGACCACGTGTCATGCCTCCTCGGGTGGTGGTTTCACTTCACGGCGAAGCAGCTTGCCGGTCGGACCGGTGGGCAGGCTGTCCACGAACCAGATCCGGCGCGGGTACTTGTATGCGGCGACTCGGCCCTTGACGAACTGCTTCAGTTCCTCGGGTTCGGCGGATGCGCCGTCCTTCAGAACCACCGCTGCGCCGACTTCCTCGCCCAGCGACTCGTGCGGGATGCCGATGACCACGACCGCGGCAACGGCGGGATGCTCGTGTAACGCCTCCTCGACTTCACGCGGGTAGACGTTGTATCCGCCGCGAATGATCAAGTCCTTCTTGCGGTCGACGACGTAGAAATACCCGTCCTTGTCAGCGACCGCGATGTCGCCCGTGGAGAACCAGCCGTCCTTGATCGCCTCGGCGGTGGCGTCGGGCAGATTCCAGTACCCCTTCATCACATTCGGGCCCTTGACCTGGATTTCACCAGCTGTCCCGGTCGGCACCTCCTTGCCGTCAGGGTCGACGAGGCGTACCTGGACACCCTCGATCGGGGTGCCGATCGATCCCGCGCGGCGTTCCGCATCAGGGTGATTGAACGTCACGGCGGGCGATGTTTCGGACAGGCCGTAGCCCTCCAGGATCATCGCATCGAAGGCCTTCTCGAAATCGTTGAGCACGGCGACGGGCAGGGCCGCACCGCCGGAAACGCACGTGCGCAGTGACGCCGTCGCCTCCGGCGGGAACTGATCGGCAACCGAAAGCAATGCGCTGTACATGGTGGGCACGGCCTCCAGCACCGTGACACGGTCGCGCCGAATCCGCTCGATCGCCTTCGCCGGGTCGAAGCGTGCCATCAGCGAAAGCCCGGCACCGGCGGCGATCGCGGCGTTCATCGCGCAGGTCATCCCGAACACATGGAACAGGGGTAAGCAGGCCAGCACGACGTCCTCATCGGTCATCTTCACAAGGCGTCGCAGGATGACTTCCTGGTTGGAGCCAAGGCTTCCGTGGGTCAACTCGGCGCCCTTCGGCGTGCCGGTGGTTCCCGACGTGTGCAGCACGACGGCAGTGTCGGAGTCGGCACGCTCGGCGGGACTGGCGACGGCGGGCAAGTCGGCGGTCAACCTCGCCAACTCGGCGTCGTCGACGAGCCACAGCTTCGCGCCTGCGCTCTCGGCGCCCTCCGTCGCGGCCCGGGCAAAGCCTGAGCTGCCGATCAGCGCCTTGGCATCGGTGTTGGACAGGTAGAACTGCACCTCGCGGCCCTGCATCAACGGGTTCATCGGCACCGCAATTGCGCCCAGCCGCCAGATGCCGTAATACGTGATCGGGGCCGCGGCGATGTTCGGCAGCATCACGCCGACCCGGTCCCCCGCGCCGATGCCCTCGCGCTCGAGCAGCGTTGCGAGCCGGGCCGAAGCGGCATCCAGTTCCGCGTAGGTCATCGTGTCTTCGTCGGTGATCGCCGCGGCTCGATCGGGAATACGCGCCGCGCTGGCAACAAGATTGAGCGCGAGATTCGACATGGCGGCTCCATCTGCTCCGCTTCGCTGGTTATTCAATCGTCTCGACTGGACGGCGGCCCGTCTTTGTTGCGAAGAACAACGTCGAAGCGCCGAAGGTGTACCGGCACACACCCGGTTGTCGCGGTGTGTGGCCCTACAGTACGCCGGTCTTGTCGACGAATACCGCCGGTTCGGGCCCGCTCTTGCCCGCAATGTACGCAGGCACACCGTGGCCGAGCCGACGTTGTTTCACCAAACAATCGCCAGGATTCCGCGCGGCGCGACAATGAATCTCGCCGATTCGGCACATTGTCGCGCAAATCGCTGACACCGAAATCACTGGGAGTGGAAATGACCGAGACCCATCAGCCCCCGATGACTCGAGCGGGGCTATTTCATCCCATTCTCGACGACGTCGTTTCCACGACCAAGAACTGGTGGCTGCTGCTGGTCGCAGGCGTCGCGTGGATCGTGATCGCCGCGGTGATCCTGCGCTTCGATTACGCCACCGTCGCGACGATCGCGACGCTTTTCGGATTCTTCTGCTTCGTGGCGGCGGCGAATGAGGTGATGGTCGGCGCCGTGTCAACCAAGGGCTGGCGCATCCTGCACTGGCTGCTCGCAGCCCTGTTCGTTGTGGTCGGCGTCTTTGCGTTCATCCGGCCCGACGACACGTTCGTCGGCCTGGCTGCGGTCATGAGCTTCTATTTCATCTTCCGTGGATCGTTCGACATCGCAATGGCATTCGCGGCCAGCAGGGCACCCGGCTGGTGGGTACTGCTGCTCGTCGGTCTCGCGGAGTTGGCGATCGGGTTCTGGGCCGCCGGCTCGTGGAAAGTGTCGGTCACCGTGCTGGTGTCATGGGTCGCCGCGGGAGCGCTCATCCACGGCGTCGGCCAGATCGCTGCCGCCTTCGCCGTCCGCAAGGTCGGCCACGGGGTGGCGGCACTCGACGGGCAGCATTCAACGTAATCAATTGACGGAGTGAGGCCATGCACACCGAGGCCCGACGACTCATTCCACGTCGGCTGCTCAAGGGCACGGAAACCCACCACCCAGCGGTCGTGGAGGAGGCGATCCGGCGCAACCAGAGCCTTCAACTCCGCATAGCCGACCGGATCACCACTTTCGCGGGATCCATGAGTTTCGTGTGGATCCACGCCGTGCTGTTCGCCGTGTGGATGTTGGTTTTCGAGCGCAGTCCGTGGCCGACGCTGACCCTCGTGGTATCGCTCGAGGCGATCTTCTTGTCGACGTTCGTGATGATCGGCCAGAATCGCCAGTCAGCGTTCCAACAAACGAAGGCCGATCACGACTTTCAGGCACAGGAACTGGAGCTCAAGACCAACACCGAGCTGACTAGGGAAATCCACAGGCTCACAGCCGAATTGCACAGGCGTCTCATCGGGCCGGGATCGGAGGGTCATGATCCCACGTCTGCCACATGAGCCGGCGATGAACTTCCATCGCGAGACAGAGTTCGGCGATATCGCGCGGGCGCGACAGTGAACGACCAGTCCTCTGTTCAATCCGGTGGAGCCGATATCGGACGGTGTTGGGATGACAGAACAGCAATTCGCCTGCCACGCGAAGAGATCCGTCGTTCTGCACCCACACCCTGAAGGTGTCGAAGAGAATGTCGCGCTCACTGTGAGAGAGTTCTGCGAAGCACTCGATCACAGGTGTCACGAGTTTGACCATCACCTCCGGGGCGCTCACCGCCGCAGTGGCGAGGAGCGAGCCGTCGAACTGTGTCACACGCTGTCCCTCGTCGGGCCGCCCACGCAGGGTGATCCTGGCGTACCGAAGCGCTTGGGCCGTCTCGCGCAGGTCGTTGAAGCGCGAGCTCACCCCGATCCGCGTCGTCGCCATGCGGGACACGAGCGACAACACGCTGTCGAGGTGGCTGTCGGTCTTGACGTGCACGATCCCAACCTGCAGATCGGGAAGCATTCGCCACGCGGAATACACATCCATGCTCCGCAGCTTCGATTCGACTCCCGGCAGCGCCTCCGTGCCGATCGAGGCGACTTCGGCCGCGACGACGACATATGGTCCGTCGGCCGGCAGCCGAAGGTAGTCGGCAGCCTCCCACACGCTCCACTGTTCGAACAGCCGTCCGCGCAGGACCGAGTCGATCAGAACCGACCGCTCGGACTCATCGTCGAACATCCGGCGCGCCTGTTCATTCCGATACGCCGCGGCCATGGCGTCGGTGTAAATATCCTGCGCAGCAGACACTTTCGCGGTCAGTGCGCGCAGAGCTTCGCCGTTGACGTGGTTGTGCACGGCGGATTCCGCCATCACCGCATCCCACACGCAGCGGAACCCGACGCGGTATGCCTCCATCAACGATGTGAGCGGCACGCCGTCCCCTGCGCGCTGAATTCCCAGCTCCGCGGCGGCGGTTGGGTCGAACGGCGAATCCTCGGCGATCGCGTTGAAGATCGGCCGAATGTTGCTGGCACAGCCGTTGGCGATCACCTCGAACGGCACCGCTCTGGCCGTCTGGTAGAGCCTCACTTCCCGGGTGATGGCGCGGGCGAGCACCGGCGCGAGCTCATCGGTGCGCCGGTAGAGCGCTTCCGCGATCTCCGCGACCTGTTGCCGCACGGCCTCTGCTTGCATGCGGGGAAGGTTAAGCACAATCGCCGCCTGGGGATTGTGCTCGGAGGACGAAGATCGTCATCGTCGTTGTCTCCGGTGATCGCGCTAGGCGGAGTCCCGCCGGAGGACTGCGGCGCCGTACCAGTGGCACACCAGCAGCGCGAGTTCGACGGCGAGCCGATCCTCTGCGATGGGCCGACCGCGCCGGGCTTCCGCGCGCCCCACGCGGTATTTCACCGTGTTGAAGTGCATGGCGAGTTCTTCTGCCGCCATCTTGTAACTGCTGCCACAGCCCAGGAACACGCGCAGCGTCTCACGCAATCGTTCGTCGTTCTCGCCATCGGAGGCCAAGTCACCAAGCACTGCATCGACCCATTCGCGTGCGTAGCCGACATCGCCGCCGAGGAGCGCCGCGATGGACAGGCCGGGGTCGCTGGCGGCTATCACCATTCGCTCGTGCCGACCGCTCGACGTCGCGACGGCACGCGCGCCCTGCGCTTCGCGGTGCGATCGCCGGAACCCCTCGACGCCGGCGTCGACCGTCCCTATCGCCAGACTTGGGCCGTCTCTCCGCTTCTGTGCGTGCGCGCACACACTGGCGACGGCGTTCGACGGTTCCGCGCGGAACGGCACCCATCCGTATCCGCATCGCCGGTCGGCCGCGACGAACAACGGGTTGGCGTCTGCGCCCGCGGCCTGGGCGAGTTCCCGGACAAACCGCTGCAGCGAGGCGAGTTCGTCGCCCTCGGCGTCCTCGTCCGGGCACCACACGATCACCGCCAGGTGGTGCCACCGCAGCGGATAACGGATCGACGTGCTCGACGCGTCCGCGTCGACGGCCTTGTTCGCGGCCAGTACTTCCCGAACCCGCACGGCTCGAAGGCTGTTCTGGTTCTCCAGCCAGCGCTCCCGCTCGTCCTCATAGACCGCGACGACCTGTTGCGAGATCCAGTCGATGTACTCGAAGAGCGTGCGGGTGATCGCCTCGATGACGGTGAACCTCACCGATTCGGGGATATCGATGGCGCGCACCTCGGCGAAAACGATCTCGTTCATCTGGCGCTGACCGAGACGATAGGCGCGGACAAGCGCGTTCACCGGGACGCCGTGTTGGGCGAGCCGGCGCGCATACTCCAGTGCTGCAGTGGGCGGCTCCACCCGCTCCACGGGAATGTGGTAGCGCAGGGCGTTCAACATGAGCCCGACGTTTCCCTCGACGCTGGCCCCGAGCAATTCCGTTACCCGCGCATCGCCCCGCAACTCGGGGATGTGGTCCTCCAACGACCTCTGGATGCCAGACGAAAGCTCCGCCAGCCGGTTGCTCAGCCGGTCAGCAGTCTTCGCGACGTACGGGCTCACGTCGACGTCACCGTCAAGACGCCGGGTGGTCACCTCATGACAGTAGATCGTCGCGCCACTGATAACCGGCGATTTGCAGTGCTCACAGGTTGTGTCCAGGCAACAAAACCGGCGTCGAACGTTATCGGTTCGCCACTGTGCCACCGACTCGTGGATTTCTACCGTTGTCGCCATTCAACTGCGAACGAGGAGCGCACATGAACCTGTCCGGGCTGCCCGATAAACGCGTCGCGGAGAACCCAGTCGGGCCCGCGGTCGCCGACGACAAGACCGATCTGGACAACGCCCAGTTTCTCGGGGCCGTGCGGCGAGCGGCGGCATCGCTGCGCAGCCATGGCGTATCGGCCGGCGACGTCGTCGCGATCATGCTGCCCAACACCGCCAACTTCGTGGTGTCGATGTTCGCGGCGTGGCGCCTGGGTGCGGCCGTCACACCGGTCAACCCGTCGCTCCGCCCGGCCGAGGTCACCTACCAGGTCGACGATGCCGGCGCCAAGGTGCTGATCGTCGCGAAGACGCCAGAGTTCGACGCGAGCGTGCCGGTGCTGGAGGCCGATCAGCTCGACAACGGCGCGCCGGACGACGACGCGCCTCACGACGGCGAAGACGCGCTTGCCCTGCTGATCTACACCAGCGGAACGACCGGTCGCCCAAAGGGCGTGATGCTCGATCACGCCAACCTCGATGCGATGTGCGCCGGGGTGATCGACGCGTTCAACCTGACCAGTGCCGACCACAGCCTGCTGATACTGCCGCTGTTTCACGTCAACGGGATCGTGGTCAGCACGCTCTCACCGCTGCTGGCCGGGGGCAGGGCGACCGTGGCGGGCCGGTTCAGGCCGGAGTCGTTCTTCGACCGCATCGAGGCAAGCCGTCCCACCTACTTCTCCGCCGTACCAACCATTTACACGATGCTGTGCGGGCTGCCCGCGAGCGTGAAGCCGGACACGTCGTCGGTGCGCTTCGCCATCTGCGGGGCGGCGCCCGCCAGCGTCGAACTGCTGGAGGCGTTCGAATCCCGCTATGGCATCCCGATCATCGAGGGCTACGGGTTGTCAGAGGGATCCTGCGCCAGCACGGTCAATCCGCTGGACGGCCGGCGCAAGCCCGGAACTGTGGGACTACCCGTGCCAGGTCAGACGATCCGCATCGTCGACATGGATGGCTGCGCGGTGCCCGACGGCCAGGCCGGTGAGGTTGTCATCAAGGGCCCCAACGTGATGCGCGGATATCTGAACCGACCGGAGGAGACCGCCAACACCGTCGTTGACGGCTGGCTGCACACCGGGGACGTCGGCCGGTTCGACGAGGACGGGTATCTGGTCCTCGTGGACCGCGCCAAGGACATGATCATCCGGGGCGGCGAGAACATCTACCCGCGCGAGATCGAGGCCGTGGCCCATGGTCTACCGCAGATCGCCGAGGCTGCCGTCGTCGGGCGCACACATCCCGTTTACGGCGAGGAGCCGGTTCTGTTCGTGTCACTGCATCCCGACACGATGCTCGACGCCGCCGCGATCCGCGAGCACCTGAGCGACTCATTGTCGAAATACAAACTGCCCGTGGAGATCACGATCATGGACGACCTCCCCAAGAATGCGGTCGGCAAGATTGCCAAGCCCGAGTTGCGCCGACTGCTGACGCTCGATGAAACAACCAACCCCTGACCAACCACAAACAACGAAAGAGAGCTGATCATGGGATTCACCAAGCCGGACCTGCCTGCAGTCGATCCGGACACGTTCCTGCAGAAGCCGCTGATGGAGCGAATGCGCATCCTTGGCGCCGACTGGGCCGAAAATGGTTTCGGCTCACCGCGAATGGTGCACACCATCTACATCCTGAAGCTGGTCGTGTTCTTTGCGATCGGCGGAATCACGGTGGCGACGGCGACTTCGGGCCTGCCGGCGTTCTGGCACGTGTCGGAATGGTGGAACCAGCCGATCGTGTACCAGAAGGTCATTCTGTGGACGGTGCTCCTGGAGGCCATCGGCGTCGCCGGGTCATGGGGACCACTGGCCGGCAAGGTCAAGCCGATGACCGGTGGCATCCTGTTCTGGGCCCGGCCGGGCACCATCCGGATGCGGCCCTGGAAATGGATCCCGATGACAAACGGTGACCGGCGCACGTGGTTCGACATCGCCCTGTATATCGCGCTGCTCGTCACCCTGGCGGTCGCGCTGGTGATGCCCGGTGTGCACAGCGATTCGCTGTCGGCGGCGGTGCCGGACAACACTTCCGGGCTGGTCAATCCGGCGCTGTTGGTCGTGCCGATTGTGCTACTGGTGCTGAACGGCCTGCGAGACAAGACGATCTTCCTGGCCGCCCGCGGTGAGCAGTACATGCCGGCGCTGATCTTCTTCACCGTTCTGCCGTTCGTGAACATGATCATCGCGCTGAAGATGCTGATCGTGGTCGTCTGGGTCGGCGCCGGCTTCTCCAAGTTCGGCAGCCATTTCGCCAATGTCGTGCCGCCGATGGTGAGCAACAGCCCGTCGATGCCATTGAAATGGATCAAACGGGCGCACTACCGCGACTTCCCGCGCGACATGCGACCATCCCGGGTGGCGGATGTGATGGCGCACGTCAATGGCACCTTCGTGGAGATCGTCGCCCCCCTCATCCTGTTCTTCTCCACCAACAAGTGGCTCACGATCATCGCGGCCCTGTTCATGGTGGCCTTCCACCTGTTCATCATCTCGACCTTCCCACTGGCGGTGCCGCTGGAGTGGAACGTGGTGTTCGCCTACACCACCATCTTCCTGTTCCTCGGCTTCCCGAATTGGAACGGCTACGCACCGTGGGACATGACCCCGCCCTGGTTGGCCCTGATCATCGCGGCAGCCCTGCTGTTCTACCCGGTGCTGGGCAACCTACGCCCGGACAAGGTGTCGTTCCTGCCCTCCATGCGCCAGTACGCGGGCAACTGGGCTTCGGCGATATGGGCGTTCGCGCCCGGGGCCGAGTCCAAGCTCAACCGGGTCACCCGGTCGGCAAAAAACCAGATCGACCAGTTCGTCGAATTCGGTTACGAGCCGAAGTGGGCGGAGATCACCCTACAGAAGACCACTGCGTGGCGCAGTATGCACAGCCAGGCCCGCGGCCTGTTCTCGCTTCTGCTGACGCACCTGCCCGATATCGACAGCCGCACCGTTCGCGAAGGCGAATTCGTCTGTAACTCGTTGATCGGGTTCAACTTCGGCGACGGTCATCTGCACAACGCTGATTTGATCGCCGCAGTGCAAAAGGAGGCCGCCTTCGAGCCCGGCGAATTGGTTGTCGCCTGGGTGGAGTCGGAGGCCTTCGGCAGCGGCGTCCAGCACTACAAGCTCATCGACGCCGCCCTTGGAGTGATCGAACGGGGCACATGGAAGGTCGCCGACGCCGTCAACGAGCAGCCCTGGCTGCCGAACGGACCGATCCCGACCGAGGTCGCCTGGTCGCTTGCCGGCACGAAGTCACGGACGAATCCGTCGGCGATTCGTGACGAGGAGGACCACGATCACGGAGCCCGGACGTGAGCACCCCAAGCCGAGCGCGAGTGAGGATCGTAACGAATAACGAGCAAACGAAAGGCGAGATATGACTAGCGCGACCGTGGTGGGGGCCGGGCCGAATGGCCTGGCCGCCGCGGTCGCCCTCGCCAAGGCCGGCCTTCAGGTCACTGTCCTGGAAGCGGCCGACGAAATCGGCGGGGGCACGCGGACCAGCGAGGCGATCATGCCTGGCCTGCTTCACGACCACTGCTCGGCGATCCACCCGATGGCCGTCGGATCACAGTTCCTGGGCGGTCTCGGCCTCGACCGCTACGGGTTGTCATGGCGGCTGCCCGAAATCGACTGTGTTCACCCGCTCGACGGCGGCAGCGCGGGTGTGCTCTATCGCTCCGTCGAGACCACCGCCGCCGGGTTGGGCTCCGACGGTGCCCGGTGGCGCAGGCTGTTCGGCAAGACGTCGGCCAGTTTCGATGCGCTGTCCGAGGACATCATGGGTCCGCTGCTGCGAGTGCCGCACCATCCGTTGACACTGGCGCGGTTTGGCGCGCCGACCGTGCTGCCTGCATCGGCCCTTGCCCGGTGGTTTCGCAGCGCGGAAACCCGGGCATTGTTCGGAGGTGTTGCGGCGCATGCCTTTCGGCCACTGCACTACCCGATGACATCGGCGATCGGTCTGGGCATTCTCACCGCGGGCCACCGCCACGGGTGGCCGGTGGCGGTGGGCGGGTCACAGTCGATCACCAACGCGCTAGCGGCGCTGCTGTCCGACCTCGGCGGCAAGATCGAAACGGGTACCCGGATCGAGACCGCCTCGCAACTGCCGCCCGCCGATGTCACCATGTTCGACCTGGCACCCGAAGCCATCGCAGGCATTCTCGGCGACCGCCTGCCCCGCCGGGTCGCCCGCGCCTACCGGAGATTCAGGCAGGGGCCTGGCGCATTCAAGGTCGACTTCGCGGTGGAAGGTGGTGTCCCGTGGACCAACGCGTCGGCCCAGCGGGCCGGCACCGTTCACGTCGTGGGCGGCTACGCCGAACTCGCCGCCACCGAGCGCGACATCCACGCGGGACGCATGCCGGAGCGCCCGTTCGTGCTGGTCGGTCAGCAGTACCTTGCCGACCCGCAACGGTCCGTCGGCAACATCCACCCGCTGTGGACGTACGCACATGTCCCGAACGGATTCTCGGGGGACGCCACGGAGGCGATCGTCGCCCAGATCGAGCGGTTTGCGCCGGGATTCCGCGACCGAATCGTAGGGATGACGGTCCGCAGCACCACCGAGATGTCTGTATACAACCCGAATTACGTCGGCGGGGACATCATGACCGGTTCGAAGGACATCCTCCAATTGACATTCGGGCCGCGGATCACGCTGTCGCCCTACAAGGTCGGCATTCCGGGTATGTACATCTGCTCGGCGGCCACACCACCGGGACCGGGGGCCCACGGCATGTGCGGGGCCAACGCGGCCGACGTCGCCCTTTCAGAACTCACCTGAGACACCCAAGAACGGAGCATTGAACGTGACAACCGTGCTGGAATCCCAACCGCGCCCGTCGAATCCGCCGGCGACAGACAAACTCGCCGGCCGCGTTGCCTTTGTCACCGGCGGTACGCGAGGCATCGGCGCCGCGATCGCCCACAGCCTCGCCAGCCAGGGCGCAACGGTGGCCGTCGGCTACAACCGCGACAGGGACAGCGCCGACCAATTCGTCGCGAGCCTATTGCCGAAGACACGGCCACACGGTGCCTCGGCGTCGGCCCATCGGGGGAACGTCGGCTCTTCGGGCGACTGCCGCCGCAGCATCGCCGAGGTGATCGACGAGCATGGACGCCTCGACATCTTGATCAACAATGCGGGCATCACCATCGACAAGACCGTGGCCACGATGACGGATGACGACTGGCACAACGTGCTGGCCGTGAACCTCTCGGGCGCGTTCTTCTTGTGCCAGGCCGCGCTCGCCCACATGGTCGAGCGAGGCAGCGGGCGCATCGTCAACGTGTCGTCCGTCGTCGGCGAGACCGGCAACATCGGCCAGGCGAACTACGCCGCATCGAAGTCCGGACTGTTCGGGCTGACCAAGACACTCGCCAAAGAAGCCGCCTATCTGTTGGCGAAGTCCGGCAAGCGCACCGACGACGGAATCGGAATCACCGTCAATACCGTCACGCCCGGGCTGATCACCACCGAGATGACCGCGGACATCCCGGCGAAGGTGACGGCGAAGCTGACCAGCCAAATTCCCGTGGGTCGGGCCGGCAGGCCCGAGGAAGTCGCCCGTGTTGTCCATTTCCTGGCCGCCGACGCATCCTCCTACATCACCGGACAGGTGTGGAGCGTCAACGGCGGCATGGACATGTAGCCGCGAACAGTCGGTCCGCATGGGATCCCCACAAATGCTCGACTACAGAGCTCGGCATTCCGAAGCCCCAGCGCCGCAGCCAGAAATCGCGCAGGACGTTGACGCAAGCGCGGTGGCCGCGTTGATCAAACAGCTGCCGGTGGTCGAATTTCCGCGCGGGCACACCATTTACGCCGAAGGGGAGCCCGGCGACCGGCTCTACGTCATCGTCTCGGGAAAGGTGAAGCTCACCCGCCGCACACTCGACGGTCGCGCCAGACTGCTGACGGTCATCGGCCCGCCGGACATGTTCGGTGCCCTATCGACCTTGGAGGCAGGACCACGCACAGCGAGCGCCGCTGCCATCACCCCTGTCCATGCGGCGTCAATGGATCGCGACGCGATTCGCGCCCGGATCACCAACTGCCCCAAGAGTGTTGAGGAGCTGCTGCGGCTGCTGGCCCGCCAGTTGCGACGCACCGACGCCGACCTGACGGCATTGATCTCTACCGACGGACCAGGTCGCGTCGCCCGACAGCTGTTGGCGCTGGCGCACCGGTTCGGCACATACGAAGGCGGCGAGTTGAGGGTAACCCCTGATCTGACGCAGGAGGAGATCGCCCAAATGATCGGGTCGTCGCGAGAAACCGTCAACAAATCACTGGCCCTTTTTGCCGACCGCGGATGGATCCAGATCGACGGCAAGAGCGTGCTGATACGTGAACCCGAGCGGTTAGCACGGCGATTTCGGTACTAGTAAAAGGAGGAATGATCAATATGTCCAATGAGACAACGGAGCGAACGGAAGCCGGTTCGGGACACGTCGCGGAACACGCGACTGTTGAACACCGACATGTCGAAGAGCATGCGGCGCTGTACAGCAGGCATCTGGCCGCGTACGAGAGTCTGTACGCACGGCACCGCGAGGAGCACGCTCGCCTGGCGGAGCGGCACGTCACCGACCATCAACGGGCAACCACCGCGACGGTGGCGCGGCGTGTCGCGTTGTCCGGACGGCACGCCGGGCAGCACCTGGGGCTTGCGCTCCGCCACGCGTCCGAACTGACCTGGCTGACGGCACGGCACGCCGGCGAGCGTCTTGATTTGGATCGCCGCCATGCGACGGAACTCGTGGCCCAGGAGCGCCGACACGCGCGGGAAGACCGGCGCTGACCGCGTCGGTTGGAAGGTATTCGAAAAATGATCACAAGGTTGGCGGCTCTACGGGCAATTGCGGCTAGCGGTCTCGCGCTGTCGATGAGCGCCGGCAGCGGAGTGGCGCTTGCAGATCCGCTGGACCCGGCCATAAACGTGAACTGCAGTTACTCGCAGGCGGTGGCGGCGCTCAATGCGCAATCTCCGGCAGTTGCACAGCAGTTCAACGCATCCCCGATGGCACAGGCCTGGGTGCGGACTTTCTTTGCGTCACCGCCGAACAAGCGCCAGCAGATGGCTCAGCAGGCGCAGAGCGTTCCAGGGGCTCAGCAGTATGTTGGACTGGTCCTGCAGATCGCCGACACCTGCAACAACTACTGAGCGTCCTACACACGCGAATCGGTCAATGCCGGCCCCCGCGAGGCCCATTCGCTACCCCGTCGTGGTACGGCCGGCGGCGCCGAGTAGTCGATCGAGATACGACATCGGCACCTGCGGCGTCGCGGACTCGGACCTGCCCGTCTGATGATCGTTTCGGATTTCTGCGATGAGCGACAGGAGTTGTTCGCCACCGTCGAGCGGGAACCGAACCATCCCGAGGTCAGCGCACCGCGCGAGGACAGCGCCGAAAAGTTGCTTGGCTTCCGCGGCGCGGCCGACCACCAACAGGCATTCGGCAAGTAGGCGTTCGGCCCGTAGCGATGCGCGATGCCTGCCGCGACCCTTCAAGCGATCGACCCATTCCTGTGCCCAGCGACACGCAGCGTCGGCCTCGTCTCGTGATTCATTGATTATCAATCGAATTGCGGTTTCTTCCTCCAACTGGGCGGTCATCTCGTCGACCCCGTCAACCGGCCGTCGGCGCTGCGCGAAGTCGACTGGCGGACGGACGACCCGTCGGGTCGGTAACCCGAGAATCACGCGCTCGTTCTGAACGCTGGCGAGTAATCGCGGTCTAGACAGTCGCTCGGCGATATCGGCAGCCTGATCGAGGTGCTCAGCCGCGGCACCCCGGTCGCCGCGCAGCACCGCCAGGCGGGCACCGACGACGAACCGGGCGTTGATCATGTCGACGATGCCCTCCTCGGCGCCGAGCTTGAAACTCTCGGCGAGCAATCGCTCGGCCTCGTCGATCCCTCCGCGCTCGTAGAGCAACTCTGCCAGCAGCGCACCGGCAAGTCGCGCACCCTGCCCATGCGCCGCTCCCGACTTGCATGCCACCTGCCGCGCAGCGCGGAAACATCCCTCGGCGCGCGCAAGATCGAGTTGCTCGAACGCGGCGATTCCATCCAGCGCATATCCGTACATCACGGTGTACGGCCCACTGTTTTGCTGATGGTACGGGCTCGCCCATGTCTGCCAGCGATGGGCTGCATCGAAATCGAATCGGGCGATCGCGGCGAACGTCGCGGCGTTCACCGCCACCGACACGACGAAGGGCAGCAACGTGTCTGGCCGGGACAGGCATTCGCCGACCAGGTCGTCGATGCCATCGGTCCGATCGGCCATTCCCCGCACCACCGCCTCCACGACACGGGCTTCCGCCCGCAGATCCGCAACGTCGGCGCCGGCGCCCTGCATCGCTTCCAATACGCCGTCAACCCGTTCGAGCGCGGCGCGCGCGAGACTTGTCCGACCTAGCAGCACGTACGCCCACGACAACATCATCTGTAGCGTCAGACTGGACACCACCGCGTCTGACGGCAGCTTTTCAACAAGGCCGAGGAGGGTCGACATCTGCGAGTGCTCGAGCAATCCCGGACCGTCGGTCTCGACGAGTTCGACCGCCCGCGGGGCGTCGCCCGCGGCCAGGGCGTGGTCGACCGCCTCAACGAGCCTGTGGTGTTTGGCAAACCATTCCGACGCGGTGCGGTGCAGCGGTGTCGTCAGCTCCGGGTGGTCACGATCGAGGCGTCGCCGCAGGAACTCGGCGAACAGGTCTTGATACCGGAACCAATCGCCGTTCTCATCGAGTCTGCGCAGGAAGAGGTCACGCATCTCGACCTCCTCGAGCATGGCTTGCCCGCGCGCCTCGCCGCTGAGCGCGGACGCCAGCGATCCACAGATCCGCTCGGTGATCGAGGTCGTCAACAGGAATCGCAATATCTCGGGTTCCAGTGCGCCCAAAACATTCTCGGCGAGGAAATCCGCGATGGCATGGTGCCGGCCGGAGATGTTGCTGATCAGCTCGGCCGGAGTGTCAGCCCCCCGCAGCGAAAGCGAAGCCAGTTGCAGGGCGGCGACCCAGCCATCCGTCGAGTTGCGCAGGTCGACCACATCATCGTCCTGCAAGTCCAACCCGGCAACGTCAATCAGAAACGACCGCGCCTCCGTCTCGTCAAAACATAGTGCGCCGATGTCGATTTCGATGAGCTCATCGCGGACCAGCATGCGGCTGAGCGGCAGGCCGGACCGCGTTCGGCTGGTGACCACAACTTGTAAGTTGTCACAGCAGTGCTCGAGCAAGAAATCCATCGCACCTATTACGGCGGCAGCGGTAACCCGATGCCAATCGTCGACGATGACCGCGAGAGGCTCGTCACGCTCGGCGATCTCATTGATCAGCGACGTCAGAACATACTGTTCGGCGTCTTCCCCGCGCTCTTCGAGTACATCCCCGAGATGGCCGCCAATGTCTGGATCTGCTCGCCGGATCGCTTCCACCAGGGTGGCGAGAAACCACACGACGTTGTTGTCGTTGTCATCGACAGTCAACCACGCCACCGTCACCCCATCGCGCGCCAGCTCCTCCCCCCACTGCGCGGCGAGCGTCGTCTTTCCGTATCCGGCCGGCGCGTGAATCACCGTCAGCCGCCGCCGTTCTCCCGCGCGTAGCGCATCGATCAACCGGTGCCGAAGGACCTGCGCCCGTGGACGACGCGGAGGACGAAACTTGGTAGCCGGGGTCGGCGGCGCCGTCGCCGGGCCGACGGAGGTACGTGGACGAGTTCCAGAGGTGGGCGGCCCCACTCCCGCCAGCAACAAGTCCTCGCCTGGATCCACGCGAAGTGCCATCTCGTCCACACCGAAGCCGATGCGACGCCCGATGTCGCAGAGCTCCACACCGAAGTCGCCAGCCGAAGTAGGACGCTCCGCCGGATCGCGCGCCATCGCGCGCTCGACAGCACGTGACAACGCATCTGGAATGTCGACCTTGCCCAGATCCGGCACCGGCGAGCGGGAAATCCGGAGAAACTGAGCAACGAGCGACTCGCCGCTTTGCCGCTCGAAAGCAGCGTGGCCAGTGAGCGCACAGAACAACGTGGCGCCAAGGCCATACAGATCGGACGCCACTGTGGGCGCCTTACCCGAAAGCACCTCGGGCGCAGTGAATGCCGGCGTTCCAGCGATGAAGCCGGCGCTCGTTTCGAAAGCGCCCGCGATGCGCGCAATACCGAAATCGGTCAATTGCGGTTCGCCGTACTCGGTGAGAAGGATGTTCGCCGGCTTCACATCGCGATGCAGTATGCCGGCTCGGTGCGCCGTCTCCAACGCCCCCGCGACCTTCACGCCGAGTTGCAATGCGCCGCTCAAGTCGAGCGGACCACGCTTGCGAATCAGGGCATCAAGCGAACCGTGGGGGGCATATTGCAGGACGATGAACGGCCGTCCGCTCGAAGTGGCGCCAACCTCGAGTACATTCACGATATTCGGGTGCCCCGACAGCCGGCCCATCGCACGTTGCTCGCGCATGAACCGCTCGACGTTGTCGTTGTCGAGATCGGCGGTCAACACCTTGACGGCAACGATTCGATCGAGCGAGTGCTGCGCGCAGCGGTAGACCACACCGAAACCGCCCCGGCCGATCTCCTGTGGCTCCGCCAAACCAACCGCCGCAAGCTCGCCGGCGACATCGCCAACAATGTCTTGCTGTGTTACGAGCGGATCCTGTTCGGCCATCACACTGCCCTCGATCGTGAGTGTACGTGGCCGCGGTGAAGCTGACCGCGTTCTTCAACAATCGCGAGTATCCGATCGTCGTGGTGACGACGGTGGCATAGCGCTTCGATCGTCCATGGCGATCCTGGCGCCGCCGCGATGCCAGCCGCACCGTAGAAGTCGCTGTGCCGCAGCGTTATCGGTGAATCTAGCGGAGCCGGACGCGCCATCGGACGAATCCGGCCATCACAAGTCCGAGGATAGCCAGCATGGTCATATCCAGAAGCCACCAGTTGCTCGCGTGTGACCACAGCCTGTCGTTGGTCTGCAGCACTGGAGCGACGGTAGTCAAATCAACGGTGGACGCCGAGGCGGCGAAGCCCCAGCGGGCGGGCAGGAGCCATGACATCTGGTCCAGAGGGATACGACCGGTGACCGGGATCATCCCGCCGCCGAACACGATGGACAGCATCATCGTGATCACCAACATCGGCAGGATTTGATCCTGCGAGGTTGCGGCGGCCGACAATGCCAGACCCATGATTGCAGCGACGGCGGCGCTGAGGGCAAGCGTCACATACAGCTCGAGAGTCGGATTGCCGAGGATTACCGCGCCGCGGGTGGGCGGGCTCTTGCCGATGACGACAATGGCCGTCACAACCGCGATTTGGACCGCGGCAGCGACCGTGAAAACGGTGATCTTGGCGGCCAGGTACGCCGAAGCCGACAGCCCGGCGGCTTGCTCGCGGCGGAAGATGCTGCGCTCCCCGACGAGGTCACGAATCGTCAACGCAGTGCCCAAGAACACCGCGCTGATGCTGAGCATGAACACGATCTGAACCGGCTCATCGGCTGCATGACTGCGCGGGTCGTGGAAGCCCAGCCCGCCATTGCCAGGCACCAGCAGGGTGAGCACGCCAAGGACGAAGGGCAGCACCGCCAGGAACACAAAATATCCCCGGTCGGCCGCGATGAGCCGCACCTGCCGGCGCGCGATCGTCGAGAACTGGCGCCACAGGCTGGTATGGGTGGGTCCACCCAAATTCGCGGGCTTCTCGCTATCCCGCGGTGCCGGTGGCGGTTTGACGCGCTCAAGAAATCGCAGGTGTGCTGCCTCAGGATCGGTGCCGATCGCGGAGAAGATATCGGCCCAGTTCGTGGTCCCCATCGACCGGCCGATCTGGCTGGGTGACCCGCAGAATGCCGTCTTGCCGCCCGGAGTGAGGAGCAGCACCTGATCGCACACGTCGAGATAGGACAGCGAGTGCGTGACCACCAGCACCACGCGACCGGCATCCGCGAGTTGCCGCAGCATCGTCATGACCTGTCGGTCCAGCGCAGGGTCAAGGCCCGACGTCGGCTCGTCGAGGATCAGCAACGACGGTCCGGTCAGCAGCTCCATTGCTACCGATGCGCGCTTGCGCTGGCCGCCCGATAGTTTGTCGACGCGGGAGGCGGCCTGCTGGGTCAGATCCAGCTCCTCGAGTACTTGCGCGACGACCTGCCGGCGCTCCTCCGTGGTGGTGTCGGGCGGCAGCCGGAGTTCAGCGGCATAGCCCAGGGCTTGGTTGACGGTGAGCTGGTGGTGCAAGACGTCGTCCTGGGGGACCATTCCGATACGGCTGCGCAACGAGGCGTAGTCGGCGTGAATGTTGTGGCCCTCGAACGTCACCGCCCCGTCGGTCGGCTGAGTGTAGCCGGCGATGAGCCGGGCGAGGCTGCTCTTGCCGGCGCCGGAGGGGCCTATGACGGCCGTCAGCGTGCCCGGCAGGGCGGCGAACGAAATGTTGTTCAGCAGCGTCTTATCGCCCTCGATGGTCCACGTGACGCCGTGCACACCCAGGCCACCTGTGCGGGTCGCCGCTTCGGTCTCGCTTCGGCGGACCAGCGTGCCGTTCTCGAATACCAGATCGACGTTGCCAATCGTCACCAAATCGCCCTCGTGTAGCAGCGCTTGATCGACCGGGGCCCCGTTGACGAAGGTGCCGTTGATGCTGTGGGCGTCGTGGATTTCGGTGCCCGCCGCCGTGGGCACCAAAGTCGCGTGATGGCGGGATGCCAGCATGTCGGCGATCACGAAGTCGTTGTCGGTTGAGCGGCCGATGGTGAGCGAGCCCGACGGCGCCTCGTCAGCGGACTTGCCCGACCATCCGATCTTGCGGATGCTGGTCGCGATATTCGACCTCTCCCCGCTGTTGCGCCGCGGCGCCGGACCTACGTCGGTGGGTTCTGCGCTGGCGGGCCGCGGCGCGCTGGACACTTCCGAGGTACGTGGCCCTCCGCCGGAATTCTGGTCCACCTCAAAGGTCAGCAGCGGCCCTACAAGGCTGCCGATGTTGATGTTCTGGCCGTCCTCGACGTCCACGGCGGATACCCGGCGGCCCTCGACGAACATCCCGTTGAGACTGTCGTTGTCGATGGCGATCCAGCGGCCCTCGTCGAACCTCAGCACCAAATGCGCGCGCGAGATCAATGGATCCGGGATGCGCAGATCAGCATGAATGTCGCGGCCGACGACCACGTCGTTGCCTGCCACGAACGTGTGCGCAGATCCGCTATACCGAACAGTCAGCTCGGGCGAGGCTGATCGGCCCATCGAACTATCTCCCCGCAGTCTCGGGTGGCTCCGGAAGAGCCTGCCCGCCTCCATACCTCGCCGGCGCCCGACGACGTCCGCCCCTACACACGCGTGCAATTCCTGCCCGGTGGGATGGTTTGACAGTTGAGTTAGTTAGCGTGAACCCACATTGCCACGCAGTGCGTAGGGCATCGTTATCGGCCTGACTAATCTTTCCTCGATGATCATGTACTGCCGGACAATGAACCTGGCCGCTGGCAGTCACACACTGCGCGCCTCGCCGGCGCACTTCTCGGCCAACCGGTCTAGGAGACAGGCGGTTTGGTCACACCGATGCGAATGCTGGTGAGCTATCGGCTCGATCCGGAGGGCGATAGACCGGTCGACGCCGGGCTCAGGTGACCGCAGGCTCGGATGCGACTGCCGGCGCAGCCCCGCCCTTGGCCAGTTGCGCACCGGCACGGCGTTCGACCAGCAGCGGGACAAAATCACGAATCGAGCTGCGCTCGAAGTTCATCAGTGCCGCATCGACTGCCGCCGAAACCTCACTCGGCGAGACGTGTGCGTACTTCTGGGCTAGCCGCTGATGCACTTCGTCGATGAGCGCCTCTTCCCCGATGGTGGGCACGTTCACAGCTTGCGCTCAGAATCTGTGAACGTCAACGGCAGATTCAGCCGACGCTAGTCGACGCGGCGAGCGTGTACCTCCCAGAACGGCATGTGTACACGGCCGTCGACCAACCACGGTTCGATGATCCGCAGCCGCTCGACCAGCGGATTCATCTGGTCTGCCATGTCAGGGTTGCGCGCCGCCATCATCTCGAAGGTCTCGACGCTGACATTGCCCTGATAGGTGGTCGGCCCGAGGTAGGTGATCTCCCAGCCGGCGGCAGGAAGCACCTGCCGGAAGTCATCCTCCGACAGGGAGCGCGGCATCTTGAAGCCGTTCACGTTGTGATCACCGAACTCGAACATGAACAGCCGCGCGCCGGGCTTGGTGGCGCGGTGCAGGGCCTGCGCATAGGACTTCTGCAGTTCGGGTTCTGTGCTGAACACGTGATAGAAGGCGCAGTCGACGACGGTGTCGAACCGCTCGGTCAGTCCGTCGAGTTTCGTCGCGTCCGCCACCCGAAAGGCTACCGACACCCCGGCCTTCTTCGCGTTGTCCCTGGCGCGTTCGATGGCTGTCGGTGAGGCGTCAATGCCGGTGGCGGACAACCCCTTCGACGCGTAATGGATCGCGTGGTGCCCGGGGCCGGTGCCCGGGTCGAGCACCTCGCCCTTGATCACACCAAGCGCGACGAGTTGCTGAACGACGGGCTGTGGGCCGCCGATGTCCCACGGTGTGGCAGCGGGCAATCCGTGCGCGGTCCGCTCGTCGCGGTATGCCTCTTCGAAGCGATTCGGATCTACGGGAGCAGTCATGACCGCGAGGATAGACCCGCTAACCCAATGCGCAGCTTGCGACGTGTTCTGACTTTCAGGGAATCGCAGCTTGTGGATTCGAGTCCGGCGCCTCGCCCGCGAACAACGGCGCCGGCCCCGTGATGCTCGGCACCGCTTTCTCGATGGCCGGAACGTTCGGCGGCGTCGTCGTGACTGCCGATGCCCCGCTCGAGTTCCCCGCCGCAGTGACGTCCGCGCCCTGCGTGTAATACACCGCCGCGCCCGTGAGAGCGATCACGGCGCCACCACCGACCACCGCGGCACACAGCCGCATCTTCTGAATAACCGTCAGGCTCATAATCGTCCGCTCCATCTTCAATTGGAATCACTTACACACTTGTCCGCGTGGGGGATTCAATTTCAGTGAACGCCGCGAAACTGGAATCATGCTGACGAAGCGATGCGAATCGACTATGCGCGCCTTTCACCCTCGGCAGCCCCTCGGCAGCACTGCCGCGCCCGGCTAACTCACTGCGGCCGCATCCGTAGCTCGTTGGGGCCCAAAGAGACTGGTTGTCGGCGCCTCATTCGACCGTCGGCGCCTTTCATTCCCGCGCAGGCAAATCTGTGTAAAAAGCCATTCACAGCGTTTATGGTGCGGCTTTTAAGTTGAAAGTCAGCTGGCGCGCTGTAAGTCGTTGTGCAGCAACCTCATCGCAAACTCACGCGGGGTAGTCAGGAATCCAGCGCACCTGTGCGATGCGCGCGTCCAATTGTTCGGCGCTGCGTTCGGGAGCGACGCCGTCCGCGACCGCCTGCAACCCGACGGCGTGGGCGATGCGGACGGCCACGTCGGGGACGTCGGTCCAGGTGGGCAGCAGCGGCTGGTTCGGATCGCGGAGGGCGGGCGAGGCGTCCCCGAGCGTGGCGGCGGCGACGCGCATCATCTCGTCGGTGACCCGGGTAGCCTGTGCCGCTGTGACGGCAAGACCCATCGCCGGGAAGATATAGACGTTGTTGCACTGGGCAATTGGCCGCTCAAGCCCGTCGCGGTGCAGCGGCGCGAACGGCGAGCCCGTGGCGATCAGCGCACGCCCGTCGGTCCACTCGTCCAATTCCGCCGGATTCGCCTCGGCGCGACTGGTCGGGTTCGACAGCGGGAAGATGATCGGCCGTTCGGTCTTGCGCGCGAGTTCACGCACGATCTCCTCGCTGAATGCACCCGCCGCCGTGGACAGCCCGAGCAGAACGCCGACGTCGACGTGATGCACCACGTCGGCCAGTTGTGCGGGTCCGGGCAGTCCCCAATCCGCGACGCGATTGGCGGGTTGGGCGAACTTCCGCTGTTCTGCCGACAGGTCCGTACGGTCATCGGTCAGCAGTCCGTGGATGTCGACGACCCAGATCCGCGCCGATGCGTCCGAATCGGAAAGTCCCTGCGCCACCATCTCGCGTCGCACCATTTCGAGGACGCCCATCCCCGCCGAGCCTGCGCCGAGCATCACGACCTGCTGCTGTGACACCGGCCTACCGGCCACCTTCGCCGCGCCGTGCAGCGCGCCAACGGCAACGGCCGCGGTGCCCTGGATGTCGTCGTTGAAGGTGAGCAACTTGTCGCGGTAACGCTCGAGGATCGGTAGCGCGTGGGCGGTGGCGAAATCCTCCCACTGAAGCAGCGCGTCCGGCAGTTCCTCGTGCACAGCCGCGACGAATTCATCGATGAATGCGTAGTAGTCTTCGTCGCTGATCCGTCGGTGCCGCCAGCCTAGATACTGTGGGTCCTCGAGCAATTCGGCGTTGTCGGTGCCCACGTCGAGCACGATCGGCAGAGTGCGGGCCGGATGGATCCCGCCGATCAAGGTGTAGAGCGAAAGCTTGCCGATCGGGATGCCCATTCCGCCGATACCCTGGTCGCCCAGCCCGAGGATGCGCTGCCCGTCCGTCACCACGATGACGTCGACGTCGCGCTGGGGACGGTTGCGCAACACCTCACGCAGGCATTCGCGGTCGGGGTATCCGACGAAGAGTCCCCGTGGCCGCCGGTAGATCTCACTGAAACGCTGGCAGGCCTCACCGACCGTCGGGGTGTAGACGATCGGCATCGTCTCGGCGATGTGGTCGCGAAGCACCCGGTAGAACAGCGTCTCGTTGCGGTCCTGCAGCGCGCGCAGGTAGATGTGCCTGTCGAGACCCTCACGGCGAGTGGAGAACTCGTTCCAGCAGTGTTCGACCTGCTGGTCGACCGTCTTCTCCGCCGTTGGGAGCAGCCCCAACAGGCCGTACTTGCGGCGCTCCGCACTGGTGAAAGCCGTGCCCTTGGTCGTCAACGCGTCGAACAACAGGTCCTGACCGGTCTTTGCCTCAGACACCGTGGGGTCCTTCCGGCGGAGCAGTTACGGGAGCTTGTTGACCAACTCTTCCACTCCGACGCGCGGACCGGTGAAGAATGGCGTCTCTTCACGGGTGTGCCTGCGAGCGTCGGTGGCACGCAGGTCGCGCATCAGATCAACGATGCGATGAAGCTCTGGGGCTTCGAACGCGAGAATCCACTCATAGTCGCCGAGCGCGAACGCCGGCACTGTGTTGGCGCGCACATCCTTGTACCCGCGGGCCGCCATGCCATGCTCGGCCAGCATGCGGCGGCGCTCCTCGTCGGGGAGGAGGTACCACTCGTAGGACCGGACGAATGGATACACGCACACGTAGTTGCCCGGCTCCTCGCCTGCCAGGAACGCGGGGATGTGGCTCTTGTTGAACTCGGCCGGGCGATGCAGCGCGACGCTGCTCCACACCGGCGTCGTCGCCCGGCCCAGCCCGGTCGTCCGGCGGAAATCCGAATAGGTTGCCTGCAGCGCCTCGACCGTCTCGGCGTGAGTCCAGATCATGAAGTCGGCGTCGGCCCGCATGCCCGCAACGTCGTAGAGGCCACGCACCACCACGCCGCGCTCCTCCTGCTCTTTGAGGAAGGCCGTCATCTCATCTATGGCGAGGGCCCTGTCGTCACCCAGCGCGCCCGGCCGCACCGCGAACACCGAAAACATCAGGTATCGGATGGTCGCGTTTAGCTCGTCGAAATCCAGCTTGGCCATGCCTCTATCGTGCCACGCCCGAGGTGACCAGCGACGCCGCCGCCCTCGTCGCCGCGGCCACGCACGCAGGCACCCCGATGCCGTCCAGGTAGCAGCCTGCGACGGCCAGCGTCGGCGGCAGACCAGCCCGCAGTTCGGCCACCAGTTCGGGGTGTCCCGGTCCGTACTGGGGCATCGCATCGATCCACCGGTGCACATGACAGTCGACAGGCTCGACGCCGACGCCGAAAACTGTGGCCATGTCCTGCGATGCCCACGAGAGCAGATCCTCGTCACCGGCGCTGCGCGCCAGGTCGTCGCCGAACCGGCCATACGACAACCGCACCAGCTCCACGTTGCCGCGCTGCCCCCATTTGCGGCTTGACAGCGTAATCGCCTTGGCGCGCAGATAATTTCGCTGCTCCTCACGCGCGCGCTGCTCTCCGCTGGCCACCAGCACCCCCGACTGCTCCGGCAGCGGGGTGCCGCCCGGCATCGCCAGTGCCACCAGTGCTGCGGAGGCGACCGCGATGCGTCGCGCCGCGGCCGCGGTCCGGGGCGCCACTGCGTCGATCAGCCCGGGCAGGCGCGGCGCGGGGACGGCCAGCACCGCCGCGTCGGCGTGCCAGCGCTGCCCCTCGTCGTCGACCAGCTCCCAGCCCCGAGGCGCGCGGTTGACGTGCTGGACGGCGACCTGCGCCCAGCGGATGCCCGCCCGGCGAGCGAGCTCGTCGACCAGCACGGCGTAGCCGCCGTCGACGGCGCCGAAGACGGACCCGGTCACGGGCGGCGGTAGCGCGTCACGCACCGCATCGGTCAGGCTGCGCGCGCCGCGATCCAGTGCGGCCGCCAGTGTCGGGACGGCCGACCGCAGGCCGATCGTGGCCGCCGACCCGGCGTAGACGCCCGCAAGCAGCGGATCCACCGAGCGGGCCACCACCTGCTCGCCGAACCGGTCACCGACCAGGTCGGCCACCGACGGGTCGGCACCGGGCCGCCAGGAGAACGGGCGGGAGCGCTCGTCGCGCATCCACGCGATCGTGGCGTCGTCGACAAGCCCGGTCAGCGCCTGCGGTTGCGACGGGATGCCCTGCAGGGTGTCGGCAGGCAACGGGTGCAGCCTGCGCTGGCTGTAGATCAGCGGACGCGCGCCGGTGGTGCCGATCTGCCTGCCCGCCAAGCCGAGCTCCGCCAGCAGTGCGGGCACCTCCGGCCGTCGCGCGATGAACGCCTCCGCGCCGACGTCCAGCGGCTGGCCGCCGATCCGCTCCGTGCGCAGCACTCCGCCAAGCCGGTCCGCCGGGTCGAACACCGTGATCGTCGCGTTCGGCCATGCGACTCGGAGCCGGTAGGCCGCGACCAGACCCGAAATCCCGCCGCCGACAACGGCATACGATGCATTCACAGCGAGTGCACCAATGCCACGACGTCGGTGATGACGGACGGATCGGTGCCGGGCAGCACGCCATGGCCGAGGTTGAAGACGTGGCCCGCGGCGCCCGCGTCGACCGCGCGCCTGCCGTCCTCGACGACGGCACGCACCGCGCGCTGCGCCACTTCAAAGCCGGCCAACAACACGACTGGGTCGAGGTTCCCCTGCAGCGCGGTGCGCGGTTGCACACGCGCGGCGGCGTCGGCCAGCGAGGTCCGCCAGTCCACCCCCACCACGGTCGCACCTGCCTGCGACATCGCGCCAAGCAGTTCGGCGGTGCCGACCCCGAAATGCGTCATCGGGACACCGGCGCCTGCGAGCGTCGCGAACACCCTGCTGCTGTGTGGCAGCACGTAGCTGCGGTAGTCGGCCAGCGACAGCGTGCCTGCCCACGAGTCGAACACCTGAATCGCGTCCACGCCTGCCGCCACCTGGATCTGCAGGAAGGCGATGGTCACGTCGGTCAGCGTCGTCATCAACGCGTGCCAGGTCTCGGGTTCGGCCAGCATCATCGCCTTGGTGCGCTCGTGGTGCCTGCTGGGACCGCCCTCGACGAGATAGGACGCCAGCGTGAACGGGGCGCCCGCGAACCCGATGAGCGGGACGTCACCGAGCTCCGACACCAGCTGCGTCACCGCCTGCGCGATCGGCGTAACCTGTTGCGGCTCAAGGGCTTTCATGGCCTTGACATCCGCGATGCTGCGCACGGGATGCTCGATAACCGGCCCCACGTCGGGCACGATGTCGAGCTCGATGCCGGAGGCACGCAGCGGCACCACGATGTCCGAGAAGAGGATTGCGGCGTCCACTCCGTGACGGCGGATCGGTTGCAGCGTGATCTCGGTGACCAACTCGGGGTCGAAGCACGCCTGCATCATCGTGTTCTTGGCACGCAGCTCCCGGTATTCCGGCAGCGAACGGCCCGCCTGCCGCATGAACCACACCGGCACGCGGCTGGGTTTGCGGCCGGTGGCTGCGGCCAGGTAGGGCGACTCGGGCAGCTCGCGGCGGGTAGTCATCGGCTCCAATGCTGCCATGAGGCCCCCGTACGGCCGTAGGGCGTCTAGCGGGACCGATCGAGCAATCGAGTTGCCGTTCGAACCATTGGAGCTGCAAGTTCGTCACGTTACGTGTTGACCCACACACGATCCATGTATCTGATGAGTAATTGCCCGTCGCCGCTGCTCGGCGCGCCGGGTAGTAGTAGTGCCGTGAAGGCAAGGGTTGACTGCATGGTGCGGTATCGGTTGCTCGGGCCGCTAGAAGTCGAAAGCGAGGCTGGGCGGGTCGACATCGGTCCACCCAAGTGCCGGGCTGTGCTCGGGGCCCTGCTCCTGGCCCGGGGCCGCGTGGTCTCCGCCGACCGCCTGGTCGAAGCGGTCTGGGGGGACGACGCACCAGAGCGGTCATCCGCGAGTCTGCAGGTCCACGTCTCGACGCTGCGGAAGACGCTGCAGGACCAACCCGGTGCCGCAGCTGGGATTGTGCGCCAAGCGCCCGGCTACTACCTCGACCTCGACCCCGAGCAGATCGACTTGACTCTCTTCGAGGCCGGCTGCCATTCCTCCAGATCCGCCATCACGGCCGAGCGCTGGCGCTCTCGCCGCGTCGGAATTCGCACTCGGGCTGTGGCGCGGGCCGCTGCTTGACGACCTTGGCGACAGGGAGTGGATCCGCGCAAAGGCCGCCCGGGTCGACGAGCTGCACAGTGAGTGCCGGGAGAACCACGTCACGGCGTTACTGGCGTTAGGGCGCTTCGCCGATGCGTTGAACGAGGTTGCACACCTGCGCGCCGCGGATCCCTACGGTGAGCGCGGCTGCTGGCTGCAGATGACGGCGTTGTACCGCACCGGACGCGGTCCTGAAGCCCTCGACGTCTTCACGGCGTACTCGGCGCAGCTGGCCGACGAACTCGGCCTGGATCCCGGCCAAGACCTGCGTGAACTCCAAACGGCGATCCTGCGCCAAGCGCCGGATCTGGCCCGGTGGCCGCACTCCGCGCCCGCAACGGCATTCGAACCAGCCGCACGTATGGTGCCGACGGACGGCCCGCCCGACCGACGGATCATGCTCGTCGGACGCGACCGCGAGATGTCAGCCGTCCAAGACATTCTCGACGACAGCCTCGCAGGCGCGAGTCGATGGCTGCTTCTCACCGGCCCACCGGGAATCGGCAAGACGCGACTCGCCGAGGAAGCGGTCGCCAAGGCCGCCGCTGTTGGTGGCCAAGCGATCTGGGCGGTCTGCCCCGACGAGCGTGGCACCCCGCCGTGGTGGACGATGCGCCAGCTGGCCCGCGCCTTGGGCGCCGATGTCGACGAGGTGTTCGGACACACCGATGGCCACCCCGACGCGGTGCGGTTCCACCACTACGAACGGCTGCAAGTCCTGCTTCAAGGCGCTCGGCAGCAGCCGCTCGTTGTCGTGATCGACGACGTGCAGTGGGCCGACCCGACCTCGATGACCTGCCTGGCGTATCTGGCTGGCGCCGTTCGCAATACCTCGTTGACGTTCGTGGTGACGGTGCGCGACGGTGAGCACAGCGCCGGCCTCGAGTTGTTGATGGCTGCCGCCGCCCGCGTCCCTGGAAACCGACGGATCGAGGTGCCGCCGTTGACGGTTCAGGACGTCGCGGCGCTCGCCAACCAAGTCACCGACGAGCGTGTCACCGACGCGGAGGCCGCCGAGCTGACGGTGCGCACCGGCGGCAATCCGTTCTTCGTTCTGGAATATGCGCGGACGCCCCGCCGAGAGTGGGCCGCAGTCATTCCGCTAGCGGTCAGGTCGCTCCTGAAGCGGCGGCTGGCGGGATTGGCGCCCGCGGTGCTGGAGATGCTGCGCAGCGCGGCCGTGGTCGGCGACACCGTCGATGCCGTCATGCTCGCCCGAACCACAGGGTTGGACCTCGACACCCTCTCGCGCTGTCTGGACAAGGCGGTTCACGAGCAGATCATGACCGCCGCGCACAGCGGTGAGGGGTTCAGCTTCGCTCACGGTCTGCTCCGCGAAGAACTCGTCGCGAGCATGCCCGCGCTGCGCGTACAGCGCCTGCACGCCGCGGTCGCTGAGGTGCTTGCCGACTCTGGAGCCGACCACGCGGTGACGCGCAGGGCCCGGCATCTGGTCGCCGCGCTGCCCGCGGTCGAGCCGATGGTCGTGGTCGAGGCGTGCCGACTGGCCGCCGAACAGGCAGATCGGCAAGGCAGTTCGGAGTCCGCACAGCGGTGGTGGCGCGCAGCCCTCGGCGCCTACGATCTGCTGCCCGCGGCCGCACGTCTCGCGCGAGAACGCGAGGCGTTGAGGTCGGCCGCACAGCGTGCTCGGCGGGACTCAGGGACGATCACACCGTAGGTCTGAGCCCGGAACGCTGGTCTCGAATCCCGCTCGTGGGCAAGCGATCTCGCTAGCCAACCGTCGCCCGACTACCGACGCACCAGTTGACACGTCACCACTTAAGAAATTCTTGCGAACCGGCGTAAGCAAACCGAAAGGTGTCTGCGCCATCCTCGGACGGTCATGAGCTCCTGGAAGGAACGTGTATATGCCCATCGACCTGACCCCGCCCGTGTTGGCAGACAGACGGATGTCGCGCACCGCCAACCACGCAGCCACCGTTGTCGTCGTTGGTGCCGGCTCGGCCGGAATGACCACGGCGTGGCGGTTGTCGGCCGAGCCGTCGACGCATGTCATCCTCATCGATGCCGGCGCGGACCCCGGGCCCGCAGTACCTGATTCGCTGCGTCGCGAGATGTTGTTGCCGCCGGAGTACTACTGGGGCTGCGCCGAAGCCGATACCGGTGCATTCCTGCCGCGCGGCAAGGTGCTCGGTGGAACTTCCGCAGCGAACGCGGCGGCCGCCGTCCGAGGCCATCCCCGCTGTTTCGACGCGTGGGGGCCCGGTTGGACATGGGAGGACTGCCTGCCCGCGTTCATCGGCCTCGAGAGCGACCGACAGTTCGGCAGCCAGCCCTATCACGGCGACACGGGCCCCATCCCGATCACGCGATATCCCACCGACGGGTTCGACGCCGAGTTCAATGACGCCTACATGGCGATGGGTCACTGCGCCATCGAGGACCACAACAAACCTGACTGCCTCGGCTTTGCGCCGTGGCCGACGAACCGTGTCGGTGACGACCGGGCCAGCACCCTGCTGCAACTGCTGCCGCCCCTGCGCACCCGGTCCAATGTGACGATACTGCCGCGTACCCAGGTGCGCCGTGTTCTGATCGACGGCCAAACAGCGGTTGGCGTCCTCGTCGACACACCCAACGGGCCGGAGGTCGTCGAGAGCGACAGTATTGTGCTGGCGGGTGGCACATTCGGATCACCCGAGATTCTGTTCGCTTCCGGCGTCGGCGACGCCGACGATCTACGCGCGGCCGAGATCGACGTTGTCACAGACCTCCCCGGCCTCGGCCGCAACCTCTCCGACCACCCGTTCCTGCAGATGGTCGTCGATGTCACCGACCGCGACCGGTACCCGCGTGGCGCCGGTCATGGCACTTTGCTGACCTTCGAACCGGATCTCCCGGGAGACCACGTGGGTCACCTGTTCGCCTACCAGACAGCATTTTTCGATCCGGCGGCCAGTGCAGCGCAGGCGTCGGTCACGGTGGCGATGATGACACCGGCAAGCCGGGGCCGTCTGGTCTTCGGTGCCAACGGCCAGGCCGCAGTTCACCTAGGCCACTTCACCAACCCTGACGATCTGCGGACAGGGGCAGCACTGTTGGCTCACGCCCGCGAGGTAATTGCCGCGGTGGCGGCGCGGGGGTTGGTGACAGTGCCCGACCACGCCTGGTGGACGAACCCGGATGCCGATACCCGATTGCGTGCGCAGGCCGCCAGCTACCACCACCCGGTGGGCACCTGTCGGATGGGTACCGGGGCCGACGCCGTCGTCGGTCCGGACCTCCGAGTACACGGCGTCGACGGTCTCTACGTCGCCGATGCCTCCGTCATGCCACAGCTGCCGCGGGGCACCACGAACCTCGCCACCATGATGATCGGCTGGCGCGCCGCCGACATCATCTCGTCCCACCTCGCACCCAAATCAGCTCTCATCCAGGAGGATTCGCTGTGATCACCTATGCACGCCAGTTCATCGACGGTCAATTCACCGAGGCCACAGGTCCCGAGAGGTTCTGCATCGTCAACCCGGCAACGGAAGAGGCCATCGCCGAAGTGGCTTCGTCGACGCCGTCCGACGTCGATGCGGCCGTCGCCGCTGCCAGGGATGCCTTCCAGTCTTGGTCGGTCACGCCGACCAAGGAGCGGCGCGGCACCCTCGAGGCGCTCGCGGCCGAACTCGACCGCCGCACGGACGAAATGGCCGACGTGATGTGCGCCGAGGTCGGAACTCCGCTGATCGAGTCCCGCGAGCTGCAGGTCGGCCTCGCCCGACATCTGCTACAGACGAACATCGACATTCTCAGCGACTATGACCAGGACGCCTATCGCACCGTGGCGAATTCGCGGGTGTTCCGCGAACCGGTCGGCGTCGTAGCGGCGATCTCGCCGTGGAACTACCCGCTCCTGCTTTCGATGTCGAAGATCATCCCCGCGCTGGCTGCCGGTTGCACCGTGGTGCACAAGCCCAGCGAGGTCACGCCGTTGAATACCCTGCTGCTCGCCGAGATCGCCACTGCAGCAGGCGTTCCCGACGGTGTGTACAACGTCGTCATCGGCACCGGACCGAACATCGGTGAGCACCTGGTCCGGCACCCCGACGTCGACATGGTGGCATTCACCGGGTCGACGAAGGCCGGGCAGCGGGTTTACGAGCTGTCGGCGGCATCGGTCAAGAAGATCAACCTCGAATTGGGCGGCAAGAGCGCCAAAATCGTCCTGTCCGACGCCGATCTCGCCACTGCTGTCGACGCCGGTGTGCGGCAGGTGTTCTTCGCCAGCGGCCAGGCGTGTTTCGCGTGGAGCCGTCTGCTCGTTCCACGGGACAAGCTCGGCGAAGCCGAGGAGATCGCGCGAGCGACCGCGGAGTCCTATCGGATCGGCGATCCCACGGACGAGTCGACAACTCTCGGTCCGCTCGTGTCGCGCGTTCAGCAACAGCGAGTGCGCGACTACATCTTCGGCGCCGTCGCCGAAGGGGCCGGTCTGGTGACCGGCGGAGCTGCCCAGCCTACCGAAACCGCAAGGGGTTACTTCGTTTCCGGTACTGTGCTGTCGAACGTGTCACCCACAATGACCGTCGCTCGTGAAGAGATCTTCGGTCCCGTCGTGTGTTTGATGCCCTACGACACTGAAGAGCAAGCCATCCAGATCGCCAACAGCACGGACTTCGGGCTGCACGGCGGCGTGTTCTCAGCCGACGTCGACCACGCCACCGCAGTCGCCCGGCGACTGCGCACCGGGCGTGTCGACATCAACGGAGCGGCCAACAACATGCTGGCGCCGTTCGGCGGCTTCAAACAGTCGGGAATTGGGCGGGAGTTCGGCTGGGCCGGGTTCGAGGAGTTCTTGGAAACCAAGGCAATCCAGTACTGAGACCAGCGCTTCATCCTTGGCTGCCGCTTCTCATGATTCCATTGTTTGTCGGCACCTGTCTGTTGCTTGCGATGGTGCCCGGTCCCGGCGCGATGATCATTCTGCGTCAGATGATGCTTCACGGTCGTCACCTCGCGGTGTTCACCCTGGTGGGCAACGAGCTGTCGTTGATCCTCTGGGGTGTCGCGTCGGGAGCCGGGTTCGCGGTCATCATCGCGACCTCGCCACCCGCCTTCACGACGATGCAGGCCCTCTGCGCGGCTCTGCTTGTTCTCTTCGGAGTCCAGGCCCTGTGGTCGGTGCGGAAACTGGCGCCGGTGCCGCTCGGTAGTGCCACGTCAACGACCCGGTGGGCTGCGTTCCGGGCGGGCGTGCTGACCAACACGACCAATCCGAAGGCCGCGGTCTTCTCGCTGTCGTTCTTGCCCCAGTTCGTACCGAATGGGTTCCCGGCCTTCCCTACTCAAGTCGGCCTCGCGGTGATCTGGGCAGCCGTAGACACGGTGTGGTTCGGTGCCGTCATCTGGCTTGTCGGCAGCAACGCCCTGACATTGGGCCGACCCGCCGCACGGCGTGCTCTCACCATCTGCTCGGGTTTGGTCCTGATCGGTCTTGGGGTAAACGCCGTGTTCGGCGAGGTGTAGCGACCACGCGAGCCCCGTCGGCAGCGGATACACCGGCCCTCCGGCATGGACCGCACTCGCAAACGTCCGGATGGTAGGTGTCAGCGACGCGCTCGGATCTAGCAAATATATTTACGCCTGCGCTTGCGGCGTGGCAGCTAAAGTTCGGCGCGCCTGCGCACAGACCTGCCAACATGGTCTAGCGTCAAACGGCATGACCACCGCCGAACCGGCTCAATTCCGTGACGCGGTGGCGGCGATGAATGCCACCACCGTGCGACCGGAAATCGAGCTCGGCCCGATCCGCCCGCCGCAGCGGCTGGCGCCGTTCAGCTACGCGCTGGGCGCGGAGGTCCGGCATCCTGAGACGGCCATCGTCCCGGAGCGCTCCGAGGGCGACGCGTTCGGCCGG
>Ga0105242_10000282_pt1 | contig 40611 bp, 34 predicted proteins | sample KBSM24metaG_FD_81521 | JGI IMG/M metagenome (GOLD analysis project Ga0105242, IMG submission 81521) | Miscanthus rhizosphere microbial communities from Kellogg Biological Station, Michigan, USA - KBS M2-4 metaG | ecosystem: Host-associated > Plants > Roots > Rhizosphere > Soil | place...
ACCTCGGTCCCAACGGCACCTGGATCGAGATCTAGGCCTTGGAAGCGAGCGGCCCCAAGCGCGCCGGGCTCGTCCTCGGGACGCTGATCTTCGTCGCCGCCGTCGCCAACTTCAACCTGGCGGTGGCCAACGTCGCCCTGCCGGACATCGGTCGCGCCTTCGACGCCGGGCAGACGACCGTCGACCTGATCGCGGTCGGCTACTCGCTCGGCCTCGCCGCCTCGGTCCTCTACCTCGGCGCGGTCGGCGACCGCTACGGCCGCAAGACGCTGCTGGTGCTGGGGATGGCGCTGACCGTGCCGCTCTCGCTGCTGGCCGGCCTCGCCCCCTCGGCCCCGGTCCTCTTCGGCGCCCGGGTGCTCGGCGGTGTCGCCGCCGGGATGGCCTACCCGACGACGCTGGCGCTGATCACGGCGCTCTGGTCCGGGCAGCAGCGGACCAAATCGATCGCTCTCTGGTCGGCGCTCGGCGGCAGCGCCTCGGCGCTGGGGCCGCTGGTCGCCGGCGGCCTGCTCGAAGTCGCCAGTTGGAGCTGGGTCTTCTACGTCAGCGCCCCGCTGGCGGCGATCGGCCTGGTCCTCGCCTGGCGCGTGGTCCCGGCCCACGTCAACGAGACCACCGAGCCGGTCGACCACTTCAGCGGCCTGCTCTCGATCGGCCTCGTCGCCGCCCTGGTGCTGGCGATCAACCTGGCGCCGGAACCCGGCAAGGGGACGACCGCGATCATCCTCGGGGTCGTCGCCGTGCTCGTCACCGCCGTCTTCCTGCTGCGCCAGCGGCGCGTCTCCAACCCGCTCTACGACCTCGGCGTCGCCTCCCGCCCCACCTTCTGGGTCGCCGCCCTGGCCGGGATCATCGTCTTCGGCTCGCTGATGGGGGCGATGTTCATCGGCCAGCAGTTCGTCCAGAACGTGCTCGGCTACTCGACCCTGGGAGCCGGCGCCGCGATCCTGCCGGGGGCGTTGGGGATGGTCGTGGTGGCACCGCGCTCGGCCCGGCTGGTGGAGTCACACGGCTCGCGGTTCACGCTGCTGCTCGGCTTCTTCTTCTGCATGCTCGCCTTCCTGGTGATGCTGCTGCTTTGGGACGAGAACGCGTCCTTCTGGCCCGTCGGCCTCGGCTACCTGCTGGTCGGGGTCGGGGTCGGCTTCGCCGGTACCCCCGCCTCGCGCTCGCTGACCGGCTCGGTGCCGGTGAAACGGGCCGGCATGGCCTCCGGCACCGCCGACCTGCAGCGCGACCTCGGCGGCGCGATCATGCAATCGATCTTCGGGGCGCTGCTGACCGCCGGCTACGCGGCCAGTTTCGCCAACCAGATCGCCGCCTCCCCGCAGGGCGAACAGGTCAGCGAACGAGTCCAGAACGAGCTGACCAAGTCCTTCTCCAGCGCCAGCCTGACCGCCGAGCAGTACCCGCAGTACGCGAACCAGATCGTCGCCGCCGCCCGCACCTCCTTCCTCGACGGCGGCGACTGGACCTATGTCGCCGGGATCATCGCGATCGCGCTGGGAATGGCGATCGTCTTCTTCCTCTTCCCCAAGCGGGAGCGCGAGCTGGCGCTGCTCGACGAGTACCACGTCGCCGACAGCGATACCTCGGCCGACACCGCCGCGGCCACCGCTTAGTTCGGTCCGTTCAACGGCGATACTTCTTCTGTGGCCTACCGTCTCCTCCGCGGCGGCGACGCCTTCTGGCGGCGCTCGAACCAGATGTCGACCTGGAACACCGACCTCGCCAAGCAGCTGGAGGCGAGCACGATGGGGGCGCGGCTCTGGCGGATCGAACCGGGACAGGCCTCGACCCGCCACCGCCACCCCGTCACCGAGGAGCTCTACGTGTTGCTGGAGGGAACCGGCCGGGTCCGGATCGGCGACGAGGAGCCGTTGACGCTGGCGCCGCTGGATGCCTTCCTGGTCGAGCCTGCCACTGCCCGCCAGCTCTTCAACGACACCGAGGCCGACCAACTCTGGCTGGTCGTCGGGGCGCCGCCGGAAGCGATCAGCTCGACCCTGGAGATGAGCGAGGAGCAGCTCCGCGAGATGTACCCGGACGGTCCGAAAGCGCTGCCGGCGGAGCTGCAGGACTGATGGCGGCGGGGCGCGCGCAACCGCGATGAGCCCCGAGCCGAACCTCGCCTTTGAGAGCACCCGCGGCCGCTGGCTGCTGGCGGTCGCGGTGCTCGGCTCGGGAATCACCTTCCTCGACGGCACCGTCGTCAACGTGGCGCTGCCGGACATCGGCCGCGACCTCAATGCCGGCACCAGCTCCCTGCAGTGGGTCCTCAACGGCTACCTGCTGACGCTGGCCTCGCTGATCCTGCTCGGCGGCGCGCTCGGCGACCGCTACGGGCGGCGGCGCGTCTTCGTGATCGGGATCGGCCTCTTCACCGTCGCCTCGGCTCTCTGCGCGGCGGCGCCGAGCACCGGCCTGCTGGTCGCGGCGCGGATGCTGCAGGGGATCGGTGGCGCCCTGCTGACGCCCGGCAGCCTGGCCCTGATCGAGGCGAGCTTCCGGCCCGCCGACCGGGCCCGCGCGATCGGCGCCTGGTCGGGCCTGGGCGGCGTCGCCACGGCGCTGGGGCCGCTGGTCGGCGGCTACCTGATCGGCGCCGTCTCCTGGCGGGCGATCTTCCTGATCAACCTGCCGTTGGGAATCTTCGTCGCGGTGATGGCGCTGCGCCACGCGCCGGAGACGATGGACGTCGAGGCCGCCGGCGGTCAGCTCGACCTGCGTGGCTCGGCGCTGGCGGCGCTCGGGCTCGCCGGCAGCACCTACGCGCTGATCGAAGCGCCCGACAAGGGGATCGGCGGCGTGGTCCTGGCGGCCGCCGTCCTCGGCGTCGTCGCGCTGGTCCTCTTCTTTGTCAACGAGCGCCGCTGCCCCAACCCGATGCTGCCACTGGGGATCTTCTCCTCGCGCCAGTTCAGCGCCGCCAACGCGGTCACCTTCGTCGTCTACGCGGCGCTCGGCGGCTTCTTCTTCCTGTTCGTCTCCTTCCTGCAGATCTCGCTCGGCTACACCCCGATCGAGGCCGGCTCCGCCTCGCTGCCGGTGACGCTGCTGATGCTCCTCTTCTCCGCTCGGGCCGGCGCCTTGGCGCAGCGGATCGGGCCGCGGCTGCCGCTAACGCTGGGGCCGCTGGTGATCGCCGCCGGGCTGCTCTGGATCTCGATGGTCGAACCCGGCGACAGCTACCTGACCGCGATCCTGCCGCCGATCCTCGTCTTCGGCGCCGGACTCACCCTCGTCGTCGCCCCGGTCACCGCGACTGTGCTCGCCGCCGCCCCGGCCCGAAACGCCGGGATCGCCTCCGGGGTCAACAACGCCGTGGCTCGCGTCGCCAGCCTGCTCGCCGTCGCCGTGCTGCCGCTGATCGCGGGCCTCACCGGCGACAGCTTCTACAACCCGGCGAAGATGACCAGCGGCTTCCAGATGGCGATGGTCGCCTGCGCGATCCTCGCCGCCCTCGGCGGCGTGCTGGCCTGGTTCACGATCAGCGCCGAGGTGCTGCACCAGGAGGCCGAGCCTGGCGGCGACACTCCCGAGCGGCTCGGCGAGGACTACTCCTGCGGGGTCGGCGCCCCCCCGTTACGGCCGGGACGCGAGGCCGATTGCGACTTCGCTCAGGAAGCCGCTGCCACGCGCTAGGCGATGCCGAGCAGCGCGGCGACGCCGGCACCCGTGAGGGCCATCGTCGCGGCGTTCAGGAATTCGGCCTCGCGACGCTGCATCTTCGCGACCGTGGCGATCGGCTCGGGGGCGCTTTCCAGGACCGGTTGTTGAGCTTCGGCGCGGGCATGCTCGTAAGCGAGGCAGCCCTCGACCCCCTGGGCGATCAGCCGCGCCCGCAGGTCCGCCCCGGCCGGGTTCGGGTGCAGGCCGTCGGACTGGAGGATCCCCGGGTCGGTGGCGATCGCGCCCGCCCAATCCGGCACCTGGGTGCCCGGCCGCGCCGCCGCGAAAGCGCGCACGACCCGGTTCTTGCCGGTGTTGTCGATGCCGTTGACGGTGAAGCCGTGGATCGTCGGCACGACCAGGCAGCGGTTGCCGACCGTCGCCGCCACCTTGCCGAGGTTTTCTTCGAGGATCTGCGGATAGGCGGGGTTGTCGTTGGTGCCGGCGTCGAAGACGATCACCCGCTGGGAGGGCTGGAAGCTTTCCCGGAAGAGGTCGTAGATCTGGAAGCTGTTGGAGCCGCCGACGGCGTTGACGGTGAGACGGACCCCGGGCAGGTAATGCGGCAGATATGGCGAGGTCAGTTCCTCGAGGCTGTCGCCGACGACGAGGACGCTGGGGTGCGCGGCAGCGGCGGCGCGGGCCGGCGCGGCGAGGAGCGCCAGCGCGACAAGAGCCAGCAGCAATCTCCCTACAGCCCGCCCGATTCTCGGCATCGGCCGATTTCTACACGACTTAGACTCGCCCGATGCGAGCGGGATCGTGGCTGTCGGCGGCGGGCTGCGCCGCCCTGGTGAGCCTCGCCCTCGTCCTGCCCGGCTGCGGCGGCTCCTCGCCCGCCGCCGAGACGACGAGCGCCCGGAAAGCCGAGGTGAAGCCGATCGTCACGAGCCGCTGCCCGACCGAGCTGAGCCGCTTCACCGACTCGCTGCAACGGCTGCGCCGCCGCCTCGTCGCCGGACTGAGCTACGACGAGTACGTCGGCGCCGTCAAGGACCTACGCAGCGAATACGCGGCGATCCCGGTCGACACCATGGCCCCCTCCTGCCTTGTCTCCACCGGCACGCCCAGCGAGCGAGCCTTCGACGTCTACGTCGAAGCGGCGAACCGCTGGGGCGAGTGCCTCTCTGAACCGGGTTGCGACGCCGGCGACGTGGAAGCGCCGCTGCAGGCGGAATGGCACCTTGCCTCGCGTCAGCTCGACGCCCTGCGGAGCCGGTAGCGGCGCGTCTTCTCGCGGTTGCCGCACTCCTCCATCGAGCACCAGGTCCGCGAGTGGTTGCGGGAGGAGTCGAAGAAGGCCCACTGGCAGTCGTCGGCCGGGCAGGCCTTGAGGCGCGGCCAGGCGCCCGCGGCCTGAAGGCGCTCGACCGCCAGCAGCAGCCGCGCCGCCAGCGCCTCGCCGCTCCCGCCCTCGGGTGCGAGGGCGAGGCGGCCGTCGTCGCCAAGGCTGGTCCGGTAGCGGGCCCGATCGGCCGCCTCGCGCAGCGCCCGCAGCTCCACCTCGCCAGCCTCACCGCCGTTGTTGGCGCGCAGCAGCGCCCGCAGCGACTCGCGCAAAGCAAGCAGCCGCGCGTGCGCAGCGGCGTCTGGGATCGCGGCGCCTGGCTCGCCAAGCCACTCCGCCGCCCAGGCAGACAGCTCGGCGGGAGTGGCGATCGCCTCCGTCCCCTCCTCGACGTCGCGCGTGTTGACGAAGGCGACGAGCAGGTCGGCCTCGGGCTCAACCGGGAGCTTGTCGATGATTTGACTTGACACCATCAAACAAGTTTAGCTAGTGTTGAAGACACTGGCAAAAGCCATTAGCCAGTGTTCATTAGATTTCGCGCCACAGGCGCCGAAAAGGAGGTCGAAGATGCGATTCCTCGCCAACCTCACCCTCGCCAACGCCGCCGAGCGGCAGCGTCGACTGCGGGAAGCGGCCGACCGTGAACGGCGGGTGCGGCAACGGCCGTGACGCTCGGCAGCGAGATCGTCCCGGGCCTGCGGGCCTGGACCCGTCATTACGACGAGTGGAAGGACGACGTCTCCTCTTTCGCCGTCGAGCGAGCGGGCGAGCTGGCCTTGATCGACCCGCTCCTGGACGGCGATGAAGACCGCCGTGCGCTCGCCGAGCTCGCCGCCGGCCGCGAGCTCCACGTCATTCTCACCGTCCACTGGCACGCGCGCTCGGCGAGCGAGGTCCTCGCCAACCAACCCGGCGCCCGCCTCTGGGTCAACTCGCGCGCCCGCGCCGCGGTCGCCCGCCGGGCTCCCGTCACCGACGTCTTCCGTCCCGGCGACCCCCTCCCCGCCAGCCTGGTCGCGATCGAGGCTCGGCCGCGCACCGAGGTCGTCCTCTGGGACGTCGAGAGCCGTGCCCTGCTGGTCGGCGACGCCCTGGTTGCCGACGGTTCGCCCGCCCAACTGCGCACCTGTAAGCCATCTTGGCTGCCGGCCTCGACCAGCGCCGCCGAGCTGCGCGAGGCGCTGCGGCCGCTCCTCGACCTCCCCGTCGAGCTCGTCCTCCCCTCCCACGGCCCGCCGATCCTCAGCGATGCCCGGGCGCAGCTGGCGCGGGCCCTCGCCGGCTAGACGACGCCGTCGACCGGCCAAGGTCGTCTTCGGCGCCTGGCTGCTGCTGCTCACTCGGTTCGGTTGAAACCACGGTGCGGTGCATTCTCGCCATCGCCGTGCCCCACATTGGCTCACCCCCTCGCCTCGGCCTGCGGCTAGACCTAGGACATGCTCAGCAACAGGAAGATCGCACTCGCAGTCTTGCTCCCTCTGGCAACCTTGGTCGTCGGAGTCGCGGCGGCCGAGAAACCGGTCACCGTCGTCGTCGGCAACCTGCGCCTCGCCTTCAACGGCGGCCTCACTCCCAAGGCGCTGCCGCGGACCCGGCCGGTCCCGGTCACCTTCTCCGGCTCGGGCCTGATCACGACGACCGACGGCAGCCATCCGCCAGCACTGGAGGAATTCATCCTCGAAACCGACCGCAACGCCTTCCTCGATATCAGCGGCGTTCCGACCTGCCGAGCGGCACGGTTACAAGCCCAGGACAGCGCTCACGCCCGGGCGGCCTGCCACCGTTCGATCATCGGCACGGGTACCGGCAAGGTCGAGATCGCCTTCCCCGAACAAGCGCCAATCCGGGCTACCAGCCCGCTGACGATCTTCAACGGCGGCGAACGAGGCGGCGTCGCCACCCTTTACGTCCATATCTATGTCTCCGTCCCCGCGCCCGCAGCGGTGGTGACGACCGTGAGGATCTCCAGGATCCACCACGGGCGCTACGGCCTGCGGTCCGTCGCGGTCGTGCCCCGCATCGCTGGCGGTAGCGGCTCTGCAACCTTCTTCTCGTTCACCATCAACCGCTCCCTCGATGTTGACGGCAAACGCCTCAGTGTGCTGCGCGCACGATGCCCCGACGGCCACCTGCAAGCCCACGGGGCGGTGCGCTTCAGCAACAGCGTCCGCGCCGCCGCCGACGTGCTGCGCCGGTGCGTCGGCCGGCCCTGACTGCCGCGTGTTCCGGCGACTATTTGCTCGCCGTGATCGTGGCGCTGGTATAGGCGGTGCCAGCGTTGGTGGCGACGGTGATCGTGTTGGTGAAGCTGCCGCTGGCCGGTGCGGTGTAGGTGAAGGTGGCGCTGGTCAGCGCCAGCCCGGTCGCTTCCAGCGTCAACGGCGTGCCGACGATCGTGCCGCCGGTGGTGGTGATTTTCACCGAGTGGCCGGTGCCGAGCGTGGAGACGATGTTGCCGGAGGCGTCGGTAACGCTTACTTTGGCGGTCACTTTGCCGTTGTTGCCCAGCAAAGTGATCGGGCAGGTGAATTGGCAGGCCGAGCTGATCGTGCCGGCGGTCGAGGTGACCGACGTCACCGCCCACTTCGAGGCGGTTCCGATCAGGACGTTGAGGCTGAGCGGCGCTTCCGTTGAGATCGTGCCGTCGCTGGCGGTGATGCTCGCTTCGCCCACCTTGACGAGTCGCATCAGGCCGTTCTTCGAGGACGCGACCGCGGCGACCCCGGTTTTGAAGGTGAGCGCGACCGGGCTCCCGAAGGGAATCGCGGTGCCGGCGGCGTTGACGATCGTCGAGGTCGCGCCCGGGTTGGAGAGGGCGCCGGAGTAGACGATTTCGTGGCTGCCGGTATAGGCGGTGTCGGTGTTCCCAAAGGGGTCCTGCGCGGTCGTCGTCAGGTTGCTGGTCCCAATCGCCGAGGGGGTGGCGGTCGAGTTGGTGAGGATCAGCTTCGAGGCTTCCGCGGGCGCGACGGTGACCGTGAGCGAGCCGGTCAAGGTGCCGTCGCCGACAGTGACTTTGGTGGAGCCGCTCTTGTAGAGCTTCATCTCGCCGTTGGCGACGCCAGCGGTGCTGGCAAGGCCTTCTTCGAAGGCAATCGCGGTCGCCGTTCCGAACGCTACTTCCGCCCCGCTCGAGTTGGAGACGGTCGGCGTGTTGCCGCCGGGGCTGGCCGAGGCGCCGGAGAAGGTCAGGCTTTTGGCCCCGCTGTAGGCAGCGGACGGATTGCCGTAGGTGTCGGCGGCAGTGATCGTCAGGTCGTCCGCTTCGCCGGCGACGGGCGCTGCGCTGGCCGCCGTCACGGTCAGTTTCGTCGCGGCGCCGGAGGCGACGTTCACCTGCAGCGGCGGTTCGGTTTCGATTGCGCCCTCGGAGGCGCTGATTTCGGCCGGCCCGGAGCGGTAGATCTTCATTAGCCCGTTCTTTGAGGAGCTGACCGCGGCGACGCCGTTGGTGAAGGTCAGTGCCGTCGCTTTGCCGAAGGCGGTGGCGGTGCCGGAGCTGTTGGCAACGGTCGGGGCCGTCCCGCCGGGACTCGAGGAGGCGCCGGCGAAGATCAGCGAGTGCGAGCTCGTGTAGGTAGTGACGGTGAGGTTGTTTTCGTCCTTGGCGGTGATCGTCAGGTTGTCCGAGGCGCCGACCGCCGGCGTCGTCGTCGTCGCGGCGATCGTGAAGTGAGTGACTTCGCCGACGCTGATCGTGGCGTTTTTGCCGGCGCTGACGTTCGACCACGAGCGCCAGACGGCGGTGACCGTGTAGGTGTGGACGCCGACCGGGACTTCTTTGTCCGTGCAGCTGGTCGAGGCCGCCGGTGCCCCCGGGGTGGCGCAGTTGCCGCCCACTTCTTCGCCGTCGCGGGTGACGTAGTACTTGACTGCTTCGCTGCCGGGCGCGGTCGCCGCACTCCAGCTGAGCGCAACGGTGCCGCCAGCGGCAGGGGTGGCGGTGGTGATCGTCGGCGCGGTCAGTTTCGAGACCGCCGCGGCGGCGCTGCCCAACCCTTCCGAGTCGAAGTAGGCGAAGGCGCTCGTGGAGAGCGCCGCGATCAGCACCGTCCCGACCAGCACCCCCGTGAAGCGCCTGCGAGATAGCCGCTTCATCCGTGCGCCTCTCCAGAGAAGGCGAGCCGCAGCTGCGCGCCTTGGCAGGCGTCCTGGCTGATCGGTAGTTCGCGCAAGCCGATCGCCGGCGCGGTCACGCTCGGCGTCGGCACGGTGACCGAGGCGCCGGCGGGGAGCCGCAGGGGATTCCTCGGCGAGGCGCTGGATGGAATCAGTTCGAAGTTGGCGGCCGGGCAACCGGGTGGTTCGGAGGCCAACGCGACTCGCAGGCCGATGATCGAGATCGGGGCTGGGTTCGGGTTGCTCAGCTTCAGCGGCAGGCCCTCTGGCGTCGCACCGGGGTAGAGCGGTCCGAGCGCATCCCCGCCGGGCTCGATCTTGAAGTCCTTCGGCTCGGTTCGCACCCAGGCGTACCGGGCCGCGCGACTGCGAGCGCCGCTCTGGGATTCGACCCGGACCTGGAAGCTGTGCGACCCGGTGGCGAGGCCCCGGTAGACCACCCGCGGGCCACAGGATTTCCAGGCCGCGTCATCGAGGCGGCACTGGAAGACGGCGGCCGGCACCCGCGACTTGTATGTGAAGGCGACGCTGGTGGAGAGCGACGGCTTGCGCGGGTGCTTGAGGATCTGCGGGCGCGGCGGCCGGCTGCCGGCGGCGTGACTGCCGCCGGCGCCGGACGAAGGGGCGCCCGCCGCGTAGGCGACCGCCGCGAGGCAACCGGCGGCACCAAGCAGCGCCGCCAGCGCCTTAGTCGCGGTCGACCACCCGTACACGGGACTAGTTGCTGGTCAGGTTCAGCGTCAGGGTCGCGCCCTGGCAGGCGTCCTGGCTGACCCCGGTGTCGTTCATCGTCAGCGTCCCGGTCTGGGTGACGGACTGGTTCGTCCCGGTCGGGAAGGTTTTGTTGACGACGACGGCGGGCATCGCGAAGTCCGGGTTGCCGCCGGTGATGACTTTGCTGCAGGTCGAGTGGCCGGCGTCGACAGCGATGCTCGACAGCGAGATGGTCCCCACCCGCTGCGCGGCGGTGGAGGGGTTGTCGACCGTGAAGGTCACCGTCGCGGTGCCGCCGGGATAGAGGTTCGAGCCGACGGTGCCTTTGATCGTCACCGCCGCGCCGCTGCCAACCGTGGCCGTCGCGGTACCGGAACCGGTGCTGGTGAAATACGCGTAGGCGCCGACGGCCAGCGCCAGCACCACGGTCGTGACGCCCACGAGGAACGCTCGCTTCTTGGTTATCAACTGCATCTTGGGACCCTTCTTCTTGGCATTCGGAAGCGATCGCTCCCCTTCGGTGCCGGTCCCATCGGCCGCCGTGGACAGATACTTGATCCCCAAAATTGTCCATGCGTCCAAATTTGGTGCTAAATACTCGGGAGTACACGATCGCTGTCGACAAGGAGGCGCATCCGCAGCCCACGAGTAGGACAAAACGGTGGCGCCGGAGGCGGTTAGCCCGTTGGCGTGCAGGGAAATGCGTGCGTCTCTCCAAGCCGGGTGCCGTCGCTGAAGTGGACGACGCCTTGGGTGAGGAACTGCCCACTGGGGCAGCGGCCGGTGATCAAGCTGTGTCGCCTGCCCTTGTAGGTGAATTCCCGTCCCACCTTCAGAGTGAATTTCGTGACCGAGCCGGAACCGCCCGCGATCCGGGGGATGCGGGCGGCGATCTCGAGCCCATAGCGCCCACGGTGGATCCTCGTCAGTTTCGCCGTCGTCACAATCGCGGTCGGCGCCGGCACGGCGACGTAGGCGTGGACGAAGACAGTGGTCGTGTCGCCGTGGACGCCGCCGTTGAAGAGCACGATCGGGCCCTGCGCCGAGAATGGCGCCTGTTCGGGAAACGCGACTTCGACTTCGCCCAGGCCCGAGCCGATTATCGCGTCGCCGCAGGCCTTCTTGGCCAGGGAGGTCTCACGCGACTGGATCTCGCTGTACTTGCAGGACGGCAGGCCCTTGGCGTTGACCTGGATCGTCCTGTCGACGTCGACGGTGATCGTCTGGACGGCCGGCGGGTGGGTACCGTCGACGGTCCCTATTTCGCCTTCCAGGCGAGCGGTGATCGGCACGCTTTCGTGTCTCGGCAAGGCGCTCGGAGAGATGCCGCCGTTGTCGACCAGGAACAGGTTCCCGGCCCGCACGACCTGTCGGGCGGCCGGAGCCACGGCCGCCCACGCGAGGGCAAGCCCAACCGTGACGACCGCCGCGTAGAGCGCCTTCCTCTTCATCACACCACCAGCCTTCCGTCGCCAACAGGTGACTTGATGCTCCCGAGCGAAGCCCGGCGCCGCCTCCCCGATCTGGGGCCTTCGCGGGCCCAGATTCAGCAAGGTGGGAAAGTCAGGTCAGTCGTCGAGCCGCAGGGCGATCTCCAGGTCCGCCGCGGCCGCCTGCAGCGGCCGGCCCAGGAGCCCCTCGATCACGTGGATGCGGTTGGTGACCGTGCGCCGGTCCACCCCCAGCGCGGCGGCCGTCGAGGAGACGTTGCGCTCGGCCGCGAAGTAGGCCCGCAGCGTCCGCTTTGCCACCGCGCCGCCATCGCGGGCCCGCTCCAGCGGCGCCAGGTAGAGCTGGCGCAGCGAGGTGGCGATCAGCTCATCGCCGAGGATCGTCGCCAGCAGGGCGACCTCGCCGTAGCCCAGTACCGCCTCGCCGCGACGCTCGGCCACGGGCAGCGCCGCCTTCGCCTGGCGGTGGCTGAAGCGCCAGCCGCCGAGCCCCTCGCCGGCCTCGCCGACGGCGACGATCACTCCAGCCGGCAGACAGTCGCCAAGCGCCCGCAGGACCTGCTCCGCCGTCAGCTGACTGCGACCGCCGAGCCAGCAAGCCCAGAGCGGCTCCTCCTCGTGGCGCACGGCGAGCAGCCGCCGCCCCAGCCGCGCCGCCAGCTCGCGGATCACCTCGTCCCCGCCCTCGCCCTTGACGACAATCGCCAGGTGGTGCGCCTCGAGGTCGTAGCCGAGCTCCGAGTGGTCGGCCAGCTCCCCGGCCAGCAGCTGCTTGACGCACTCGCGCCGCCGCGCGGCGGCGCCGGTGGGCCGGTTGCGCGTCTCCCGTGCGTACTCGTCGCTGACCGCGGCAAGGGTCCTTTCGAAGAGGGTCGCCTGCGAGGCAAGCAGGCGGCGCAGGGTCGAGCTGGTCACCTCGGCCCGCTCGGCCTCGGCAACGATCAGGTCGTCGAGGAGGGCGTTGCCGGCGATGCAGCGGCGCAGGACGGTGTCGAGCGCGACTCCACTGCGGGCCGCGAGACGAACCTGAGCCAGCAGTGCCATCGGCACCTCCGGCAGCCGCCGCTCGCCCACTTCGAGCGCCGTAACTCCGTACTCGACCGCCTCCTTCAGCGCCGCGTGCAAACCGCGGACGTAGCCGCCGTCGGCGACTTCGCGGGGATCCTCGATCGCGTACAAGCGCGTCGCGATGGAGGCTTCAAGCTCGGGGATCCGCTCGCGCAGGCGCGCGGCGAGCTCGGCACGAGCCTCATCCAGGGAGAGATCGTCAGCGGACTCGCGGCGCCCATGGCCTCCAGCGCGCCCGGATGAGCCGGCTCGCGTTTTCGTACCCCTGGCGCTATTGCCCCGCCGGTGCACCCCGTCCACGCGCTCACCATAGCGCCGCCGCGACCGTAGATCGAGCCATAGAGTCCTGACTTGTGACCCCGATACCGCTCGACCTCTTCGCCGGCATCCCGGTCAGCGACTTCGCGGCGGCGAAGCCCTGGTACGAACGGCTGCTCGGCGCCATACCCTCCTTCCTCCCCCACGAGACCGAGGCGGTCTGGGAACTGGCGCCACATCGGTTCGTCTTCATCGTCGAGGACGCCGAGCGCGCGGGCAGTGCGATCCCGACGGTGATGGTCGAGAACCTCGACGCCCGGGTCGCCGAGATCACCGCTCGCGGGCTTGAGCCAGCCGAGCGCGAGGCCTACCGCAGTGGCGCCCGCAAGGCGATCTACCGCGACGCCGACGGCAACGAGATCGGCTTCGGGGAGGCGCCAGGCGACTGATCGGACCCGCCGCCCTGAAGACTGGCCAGCCAGCCAGTATGATCCCCGCCGCGTGGCCGACCAAGCCGAGATCGCCGCTGGAGGAGGGAACGTCGAGGACGCCCTCCTGCTCGAGCGCGAGCACTGGGAGCACGGGCCGCCGCAGGAGCTGTTCAAGCGGATGCGCGGCCAGTGTCCGGTCCACTGGACCTCCGAGGTAACCGAGTTACCGCAGGCGAAAGGCTTCTGGTCGGTGACGCGCGCCGACGACGTGCACGCGGTCAGCCGCGACTGGCAGACTTATTCCTCCGAACTGGGCGGCGTCGTTGCGATCGACGAGGTCTTCCCGATCGAGCTGGCGCGGGCGATGTTCATCGGTATGGACCCGCCCAAGCACGACCGCCTCAAGGCGCTCTTCCAGGCCGGCTTCACGCCGAAACGGATCGCCGCCCACGAGGAGGCAATCCGCGAGATCGTCGTCGCCACCCTCGACCGCCTCGACGGCCGTGATAGCTGCGACCTCGTCACCGAGGTCGCGCAGCCAGCGGTCTCCCGCGTGATCGGCAACTTCATGGGCATCCCCGAGGAGGACGACGCCGCCTGGGCCGAGCTGATGAACATGGCGCTGGCGGCCAGCGACCCCGACTACAGCCCTTCCGTTGACAACGTCGAAGAGACGATCAACGAGGCGATCCAGCAGGTCTTCGCCCGCTGCGGCGCGATGATCGCCGAGCGGCGCGAGAACCCCACCGACGATCTGACCAGCGTCCTCGTCCACGCCGAGGTTGAAGGCGAGCGGCTCGAGGACCACGAGATCGTGATGGGCTTCTTCCTCCTCGTCGCCGCCGGCAACGACAGCACCAAGGCGACCTACTCCTCGGCGATGCGGGCGCTGATGGAACACCCCGACCAGCGCCGGCTCCTCCTCGATGACCCATCCCGGATCCCGGGCGCCGTGGAGGAGGCCCTGCGCATGTTCCCCGCCTTCGCCCACTTCCGCCGCACCGCCACCAAAGACACCGAACTCAACGGCCAACAAATCAAGGCCGGCGACAAGGTGGTGATGTGGTACGCCTCCTCCAACCGCGACGAGACCCGCTTCGAGGACCCTGACCGCTTCGACGTCCTCCGCAACCCTGACCACCAAGCCTTCGGTGCCGGCGGCCGCCATTTCTGCCTCGGCACCGCCCTGGCCCGGCTAGAGCTGAACATCCTCCTCGAGGAGACCCTCGCCCGCTATCCCGAGATGGAGATCGCCGGCGACCCAATCTACATCGAGTCCGGCTTCCTCAACCAGCTAAAAACCCTGCCGGTGCGGCTGGGCCCGCGCGCTTAGCGAGCGAACCTCACGGCCCGACCCTCGGCAGGGCCCGATCGCCCCGCCGAGAGAATAGGCTCAATAGTTAGCCCCTAGTACGCACCCCAAGGAACTCCGGCCTGGCCGCCCGAGATTTCCTGGAGCAGGGATCCGTCGATGTTGACAGGGCTGTTTTTCCCGACCCGTAGCCGTTGTTCGGCGGGAAGGACTTCGCTGATCGTTTTTGAGAATTCGAACGGCTGGAAACCTTTCAGCGTGCCGAGTTCCGGACCGAGAGCGATGAACGATTTGTAAACCGGCATCGAAATTCCCGAAAGCGGACAGAGAGATCCTTCGAACCACCAGCTCATCATCGGTTGTTCAGTACCTTCGATGAATACCGGGTGAGCCGCCGAGAACTTCTCGTAGGCTCTGCCGCCAGCACTCAGCAACGTACCGGTCATTTCCGGGAACTGGATTTTGTTGCCAGGCAGCGAGCAAGTCGAGGGTTGGATGACTTTGCAGCCCGCGAATGAGATGCTCGTGAAGCCCTCGGTGGACGCGGAATTGATATTGGCCCCTTCAGCTTTCAGTTCACTGCAGCTGATCGTAACTGGAGAGCCCAAGAGCGTGAAGTCGAGGAAAATTGTCCCACCTCCCCCAACTTTCATGGCTGTCAGGGTATGGGATCCCGTTTCCACGAGCCAGTCAGCGCCCGTGCCCGTCCCCCAAGCCGCCTTCCAGCGATTGTTTGCCAACGCCCCGGTGAGGCGCTGGCCAACGAGTTCTCCACTCATCGTGGCGGCCGCGTTGCTGAGCGTCAGCGCGACTTCAGGCCAGGGTTCGCTTTTAGTGAACGTCAGCGTGCGGGATTCGCTCAGTTCATTCGGGTTATCAGAGCCAGCGAAAGAACCTTTCAGTGGTGGCGCAATTCCCAAAAAGGGACATTCAGCACCCGTGTATTCGACCGTCCCAAAGGACGTTCCGACTGCCGGCGTGAATTTCTGGAACAGTTTCCCGCCGACTTCTACCAACTGCATTTTTGCTTTCAGCGTGGGAGCCGACGCAAGTTGGCATTTGGAAGGAACGGCGACTGCGCATTTGGTGAGACTGATCGTCGACGTGCCACCTCCGCCAGCGCTAATCGAGCCACTGTTCGAAGCTCCGCATTCGATTTTGGTAGGTGAGCCCAGCACCGTGCTTTCAATGACGACGTTGCCTGAACCCGCAATGGATTCCGTTTCCGCACCGGAGAGAACCTTCAAGGTATGGGGTCGCCAGGTGATCGGCGCAGCCTGCACCACCTCGACGGCGGCGAGATTCCAGTGGTCACTGGTCGGTGCCGTGTCGTTCAGGGTCACCGCCGTCCCGGCCGACGGGGTCACCGCGTTCTGTCGCTGGACCCAAAACGTGTCGGTAGTCGAGGCCAGGTACTCGTCGGCCTTCGTCTGCCCGCTCCCAACGGTGCGGGCGATGGCGTGATCCCCGTCGTTGCCCACGCCCCAGACCCAGGAGTTGTCGCGGGTCGTCGAAAGGGTGACCGAGGGGGCGCCGCTGGCAGCGCTCGCGGCCGCGCTCGCCCCTTCGCCGACCAGGTCGGCGTTGTTCAGAGCGACCACCGTGATCGAACCCACATAGGAGCCGGAGCTTCGCGTCGCTGTCACCGTGGCGTTGCTGACCACGGCGGCGGCACTCGCTGCCCAGATCTCCGCGGTTCCGGCCTGCACGTTGGCGCGGCGCACCAGGTGCCAGGTCAGGCCACCTCCGGTTACGCTCGAGAAGGACTGCGTTCCGCCGCTCGGTCCATGGGAGCTGACGAAGGCGAGCAGCAGCTCTTTCGGCGCCGTAGTGGTAAGTGCCGGTGAGGAGATCGACGGCGACGCCGTGGACTGGTGGGTCGTGACGGTTTTATCGACGGCCAGTGCAGGTGGTGGGGTCGGTTTCGTGGTAAATGTCTGGCCAAAGCCGAAGGTAGTTCCGCCTGCATTCGAGGCTTTGACTCGGAAGTAGTAGGTCGTTTCAGGTTTCAAGCCCGACACCGCCTTGCTCACCGCGATGAAGTCGCTGCCCACCCCCGCGGAGCTCATTTCGGTGCTCTGTCCATAGCTCGTCGTCGTCCCGTATTCGAACCGGTATTCGGTAGCGCGTCCATTCGGGTCGACGAAACCTTCCAAGATCGCGCCGGTGGGAGTGATGGAGGTTGCGACTCCCGAGCTGACAGTTGGCGGTTCCGGGGCCGGCAGGGGGGGATATATCGCCGCCGGTCGGATCTCTTCTTCCCAGTCGTTACCGGGGGTCCACCAGTGATGCCCGAGGTTGCCCGAGGTGTCGCGGTAGAAGATGTCAACCGTGCCGTCGGCCATCGCGATCGGATGCGGGTCGGAGGCCATCGAGGCGACTCGCGTGTCGTTCGCCCAGCCGATGCCGGGGACGTACCAATGGTGGCCGAGGTTGCCCGAGGTGTCGCGGTAGAAGATGTCGACGGTACCGTTGCCCTGGGCCGTCGGATGTGGTTCGCCCGCCATCGCGGCCGGGCGGGTTTCGTTCAGCCAGCCGTTGCCCGGAACGTACCACTGGTGTCCGAGGTTTCCGGAGGTATCGCGATAGAAGACGTCGACGATGCCGTTGGCCTGGACGGTCGGATGGGGTTCGCCGGCCATCGCGGCCGGGCGGGTCTCGTTCGACCAGCCGATGCCCTGGACGTACCACTGGTGGCCGAGGTTGCCCGAGGTGTCGCGGTAGAAGATGTCGACGGTGCCGTTGGCCTGGACGACGGGATGTGGTTCAGAGGCCATCGCGGCCGGGCGGGTTTCGTTCGACCAGCCGTTGCCGGGGACATAGGACTGGTGCCCGAGGTTGCCGGAGGTGTCGCGGTAGAAGATGTCGACGGTGCCGTTGGCCTGGGCGATTGGGTGGGGGTCGGAAGCCATCGCGGCCGGGCGGGTTTCGGTCGACCAGCCGTTGCCGGGGGCATACCACTGGTTGCCGAGGTTGCCCGAGGTGTCTCGGTAGAAGACGTTGACGGTGCCGTTGGCAAAGACGATCGGATGGGGTTCGGAAGCCATCGCGGCCGGTCGGGTTTCGGTCGACCAGCCGTTGGCGGGAACATAGGACTGGTGGCCGAGTTTGCCCGAGGCATCGCGGTAGAAGATGTCGACGGTGCCGTTGCACTGCGCAACTGCGCGCGGACCCGCCCCTTCGTCTTCATTTTCCGAGACGGGATCGCAGGTCGTAAAGTGGACCTCGGGCCCTTCTTTGACGAAACCTTCCTGATTGCGGGCGAACATCCGAGCGTAGTAGGTGGTGCTTGCCGCCAAGCCCGAGACCGGTTCACTCGTTCCGAACTGCTGGCTACCGGAAGTCGATTTTTCGGCGGTCTGGTGTTCGTAGCTGCCGGCCCCCTGGGCGGGTTTCTTTCCGTAGGCCCACCAGTATTTCGTCTGCGGTTCTTCGGTGATCAGTTCTCCGTGCAGACGCGCGGTAGTGCTCCCAACCTGTTCGGTCGTGCGAGCGAGCGGATGCATTGAGTAGAGCAAGCTCACGGTCACGCCGTAGCCGTTACTCCCCGCCCAGTCTTCGTCGCACTGTTCGTATTCCTGCGTGTTGCCCCATTTTTCGCTGGAGGTCGTGTACCCCACGCCGGAGAACGTGTTGTAAAGCAGATGGCGCGCTTTGTCGAAGCCGCTTTCGGGGGTCCCAGGCTGTTTTACCCCCCCCTTGTCGACGGCATGGTTTCCTATCTTGAGCCAGGGGGGTTCTAGTTCACAGTGGTCGTAGCTGATACCAGCGATCTCGAGGTGCTTTACGAAATCCTCGTGGTGAGGGGTTCCCACGGCCACCAAGTTGCCTGCTTGGCTGTAGGCACGCCAGAGGCGCACGTGGTATCGGCTGTTCGCGCCCCCAGCTTGGGCGATGGCCGCCTGATTTTCTTCGCAGTTGAATGTGCCGTTCGGCTGACGGACCCTCAGCCCCTGTTTGTCGGAGCTGAGCTTGAAGCCGAAGACGCTGAAGCCGGTATCCATGTTGTTCCATCCGGTCCATTCGGAGGTCTCTTCTCGCACATTGATCACCCCGGCATGGCCGCGGAAGACGATGCCGACCGGGTCGCTCTTTTCTCCGCTGCACTTGCCGGCGTAGTCGCCGGCTGGGCCGTTGTTGTCTTCGCCGATCGGGTCGGCCGCGGCCGAGGTCAGTCCGAGGACGGAGAGCACGCCGACCGCAATGATCGCGGCTAGGCCCACCCGGACACGCAGCGTGCTCAGGACTGACATGGTAGTTCTCCTTTGATTGCTCCGGGGCTGGGCGCCGGGAGCGATGGTTCGGGGTTCGTATCCAGTTCGCCAGCGCTCGTGGCCGGGGGACTGCCGTCTTCTTGGGCCCTCAACTGGCTCAGCACCTGCCTCGCCAGGTCCGCTTCGGTCGCGAAGATCACGATCGTGGTCGACCCCGTGTAGACCTCGATCCGAGGTTCTCCCATCAGGTCGATTTCCACCACCATCGCTTCGCCGATCTTCGGGAGCACCTTGTAGGGCAACGGCTGCCCTTCCAGGGAGTAGTCCGCGAGCGAACGCTGGCAGGCCGGGAAGCTCTGAATCTCAAGCGGCGGCTGGCAACTGCCGCCTGAGCCATCACATTCGCCGTATATGTAGTTGGTGAAGTTCGCGGGCTGGTCCTCGGCCGGAACGGCTCCGTCGCAACGCCGATTGAAATCATTCAGTGGCAGGCCGGCGACGGCTGAACCCGCCGAGAAGATTTCGAAGTTGATCGGGTCCTTCGCGCCCGTGCAGGGCAGCGCTTCCCCCCGCTTCACCCACACTTCGTTCGGGATCAACGGGATCGTCTTCAGCTTGCGCGGATCCAAACCTGCCGCGCGCTCTAGCGCAGTGATCCTGGCTCGGTCCGAGCCCTGCTGGGTTGGGCCGGAGTGGGTTTCAACAGTGCGGCTCTCCTCCTCTTCCGAGACACGAAGGCTGTGGCTTGAGCCGGCATCCGATTGCTGCTCCCCGAGAGGCGGTTGGAAGCTCGCGCCGGTGGCTTCTGCTTTTGAGGTGCCTTGTCCGCTGTCGCCTCCGACTAGGGCGACCGTCGTAACGCCCGCGACTACAAGGAGTGCGAGACCGAGCGCGAGAGCGAGACGACGTTTGCGGCTTCTTTTCATGGGACGAGAGCCAAACGTGGCCTTTTGGAAACACCACGTTTATAAGCGAGACACAGTGTTTATGAAGTCGATAGACCCGTCAATACCAACTATTTGGACTAACGGCCTCCCTTCGTTTCAAGCTTGTAAAGGGCAAGCTGGACAAAAGGAAAGCCGCTTCCCGAGCGGTTTCCGCGCATACGTCATCCTCTGAGAGGCCGTGTCTCATGGGCCTCGGAACGGACCGGAAGCACGCGGCACACGACGCATCGCAGCTACACCGGCCAGTCAATGAGAAACGCGCCTGACAGGATTCGAACCTGTGACCTTCGGTTTCGTAGACCGACGCTCTATCCAACTGAGCTACAGGCGCGGGATCGGAGCCGGAGGCCCCGGGGGAGGCGATTCTAGGGGCTAACGGCCCTCGAAGGTGGCGTGGCCGGGGCCCTTCTCGAGGAAGGTCTTGACGGCGTTCTGGAGGTCCTCGCTGGCGAAAAGGGCGCCTGCGTCGTGACGGACGGCATCGTCGGCGGCGGGCATGCCGCCTTCCCGGAAGCGGCGGAGGATGTGCTTGGTCATCGCGTGGGCCTTGGTTGGGCCGGCGGCCAGTTCCTCGGCGAGGGCGCGGGAGCGCTGCTCGAACTCCTCGGCGGGATAGACGTTGTTGACGACGCCCCAACGCTCCAGCTCCTCCGCCGGGAAGACACCGCCGCTCATCACGAACTGGCGCGCTCGGCCGCTGCCGGCGCGCTCGGCGAGTCGCTGGGTGCCGCCCATCGAGGGGGTCAGGCCGACGACCTTCTCGACCAGGCCGAAGGCCGCCTTCGGCGACGCCACGATCCAGTCGCAGGCGAGGGCGATCTCGAAGGCCGCGGTCAGGGTCAGGGCGTGTGCGGCAAAGACGATCGGTGCCGGCAGCGCCTCCAGCTTGTCGATTAAGCCGAGCAGGTCGTCCCAGAGCTGGCTCGCCTGCTCCGGCGTCAAGCCGTCGAAGACGTGGACGTCGACGCCACCCGAGACTGCCCGGCCCTCGGCGCGGATCAACAGTGCCCGCGGCGGCTCCGCAGCCACAGCCTCCACCGCGGCGGCGAAGTCGTCGATCATTCGCTGGTCGAAGAGGTTGAGCGGCGGGCTGGCGAAGGTCAGTACCGCCAGGCCGCTCTCCTCGCGCTCGAGTCGTGCCGCCTTGCCCTCGTCCGCACTCATCAGCCGGGCACCCTATGTACCTCGAAGAGGTTGGTGCCGAGTTCCTGCCCGTCGAGGCCGGCGGTGATCGCGACCAGGTCGCCGGGCGCCGCGATCCCGTGCTCTGCCGCCAGCCCCGCGCAGTGGCCGAGCAAGCTGCGCAGCTCGGTCCCGAAGTCGCTTTGCACCGCGGTCACCCCGAACAGCAGGTTCAGCCGCCGCACGGTTTCGATCCGCGGCGAGATCGCCAGCACCGGCACCTCCGGCCGATGCGCCGAGACCAACCGCGCGGTGCGGCCACTGTTGGTCGGCACCACCAGCGCCTTCAGCCCCAGCCGGTAGACCGCCCCGACGGCGCTCTGCGCGACCGAGTCGGCGACGTCCTGGGTCGCCTGGTTGGTGCGGCTGAACAGCCACTGGCCGTAGCGCAGGTCCGGCTCGGTGGCGCGGGCGATCCGATCCATCACCCGCACCGCCTCGACCGGGTTCTGCCCGACCGCGGTCTCCTCGGAGAGCATCACCGCGTCGGTGCCGTCGTAGATCGCGTTGGCGACGTCGGTCACCTCGGCCCGGGTCGGCCGCTTCGCGGTCACCATCGAGGCCAGCATCTGCGTCGCCGTAATCACCGGCTTCGAGGCCAGGCCAGCGGTCGCGATCAGTCGCTTCTGCATCACCGGCACCTCGGCCAGCGGCACTTCGATGCCGAGGTCACCGCGGGCGACCATGATGCCGCCGTTCGCGGCCTGAACTATCTCCTCCGCCCGCACCGCCGCCTCGCGCCGCTCGATCTTCGCCACCAGCGGGATGTCCGAGCCGCGCGCCGCCAACCGTTCGCTGACCGGGGCCAGGTCGGCGGCGGTGGAGACAAAGGAGACGGCGATGATGTCGACGCCGTGCTCGACCGCGAACTCGACCCAGCCGAGGTCGCCGTCGGTGGTCGCCGGCAGCGCCGCGCCGCCGGGGATGTTCATCCCCTTGTGCGAGGTCAGCGTGCCCCCCACCTCGACCTCGCAGTCGACGCCGTCCGCCTCGGGGTCGCGGACCCGCAGGCGAATCGCCCCGTCGGCCAGGTAGACGACCTGATCCTCGCGCAGGTCGGTGACGCCGGGCCAGGAGACCGGGATCGTCGCCCCGTCGCCCTCCAGCTCACGCGGGGTCAGGGTGACGTGCATCCCCGTCTCCAGCTCGGCGTAGTCGTTGCGCAGCGAGCCGATCCGCAGCTTCGGCCCGGGCAGGTCGCCGAGCACCGCCACCTCGCGGCCGACCCGCTCGGCGGCGATCCGGATCGTCTCGATCGTCCGCGCCTGCTGGTCGGGCCCGGCGTGGGAGAAGTTGAGCCGGAAGACGTCGGTGCCGACACCGATTAACTGCTCCAGAATGCCCTCGTCCCAGCTGGCGGGACCGACGGTTGCGATGATCTTGGTACGGCGGCCCAGGTGACCACCTGCCTCGGGCTTCGAATCTGCCTGCATGGGCCTGACTGTAGAGGGCGGGCGCGGCGGCGCGGTGAACGGTTCGGGAAGCGAGCGCACATCGCCTGTCGCTTCTACATCGAAGGAATAGTTGTGAGCGAGATCACAGACCGCAGCGCGCCCCCGGGCGACGATCGGCGAGCGATGAGCCCCGCCGCTGTCGAGGAGAGGATCGACGAGGGCGCCATGACGGCGCTGGTCGGCGCCGCGCCGCCGTCCCCCGCTGGCCCGATCGAGACGTCTGAGCTGGCGGCCCTGCCGCAGCCGCCAATGGTCCGGCTGCCGCGCCTCTTTCAGTCCCTGCGTTTCAACCAGCGCCAGATCGAGTTCATGTTTCGCAATCGCCGCGAGCTCGGCGAAACCTTCCGCCTGCACGGCGCCACCAGGGACGCGGTCAACGTCACCAGCCATCCCGACCACGTCCGCTCGCTCTTCACCGCCAAGCCCGAGCAGGCGCCCTCGCTGACCGGCGAGTCACCGCTGCGCCCGATCGTCGGTCCCGACTCGGTCCTCACCGCCGTCGGCCCGCGCCACATGCGCCAGCGCAAGCTGCTGCTGCCGCCCTTCCACGGCGAGGCGATCGCCGCATACACCCGTCAGATCGCCGAAGCAACCGAAACCGAGATCGATCGCTGGCCGGTCGGCGAGCCGTTGGCGCTGGCGCCGCGGATGCAGGCGATCACCCTCGACGTGATCATGGCCGGGATCTTCGGGATCGAGGGCAAATCCGAGCGCGGTACCCCCGAGCGCGGCCTGCGCCAGGTGATCAAGCGCCTGGTGGCCGGCTCGACCCGGCCCGAGGCGCAAATCGGCGAGCTGCTGCAGATCGGCCGCGACGAGGCGGTCGGGCCCATGAAGCTGGCCCTCTCGGTCCTCGACAAGCGCGTCTACGCGGTGATCGCCGACCGCCGCCGCGCCGCCGACCTCGAGCAGCGCCGCGACATCCTCTCGCTGCTCCTGCAGGCGCGCACCGAGGAGGGCGAGGCGCTGACCGACAAAGAACTGCGCGACGAGCTCCTGGTCCTCGTCCTCGCCGGCCACGAGACGACCGCCAACTCACTCGCCTGGACCTGGGAGCGCCTGGTCCGCACCCCCGACGCACACACGGCGCTACTGGAGACGGTGCGCTCCGGCGACGGAGCCGAGGAGTGGATCGAGGCGACGATCGTCGAGGCAATGCGGTCGCGCCCAGTGATCCCGGTGATCGGCCGCCGCGTCGCCGTGCCCTGGCAGTTCGGCGAGTACGGCCTTCCCGCCGGCAGCCCGGTGCTGATGAGCATCCTCCTCGTCCACCACCGCGAGGACCTCTACCCGCGCCCCTTCGACTTCCTCCCCGAGCGCTGGATCGGCCGCAAGCCCGGCACCTACGAGTGGATCCCCTTCGGCGGCGGCGTCCGCCGCTGCCTCGGTGCCGCCCTGGCGATGGCCGAGCAGCGCGTCGTCCTCGAGGCAATGGCCCGCCGTCTCGACCTCGAAGCCGAGGACCCCACCCCCGAGCGCGCCCTCCACCGCAACGTGACGATGATCCCCGCGCGCGGCGCCCGCGTGATCATCCGCGCCAAGCAGTCGTAGGAACCAGACGGTCTCTAGTAGTTCTGCGGCCCTCGCGGCAAGCAGGGCAAGGAAGCAGGGAGCGAAGCGTGCTCCGCACGTGAGCGACCGATGACGCCGCCATGCGCCGCCGCGAGGGCCGCAGAACGGAGAGGGAGGGATTCGAACCCTCGAGAGAGCTTGCGCCCCCTACTCGCTTAGCAGGCGAGTGCCTTCAGCCACTCGGCCACCTCTCCGGGCAAGGGTCGATTGTAAGTATTGACCGGGCATGGCGCGGTTAGTCTCGCTGGGTGTCCGCGTCATCCAGCCGTTCACCGGTCCCGCCGAGCCGCACCCACGCCGAGCTGGAGGGGATCTTCGCCGAGGTCGAGGCGCCCTTCGCCTTCGTTGACCTCGACGCGATGTGGGCCAACGCGGCGGCGATGCTGGAGCGGGCGCAGGGCAAGCCGGTCCGGGTGGCGAGCAAGTCGCTGCGCTGCCGGGCGCTGCTGGAGGCGGTGCTCGCCCACGACCCCGGCTTCGCCGGGCTGATGACCTTCACCCTGCCGGAGACGCTGTGGCTGGCCGAGCAGGGGTTCGACGACCTGCTGCTCGCCTATCCAACCGTCGACGCCACGGCTCTGGAGGAGCTGGCGTTGCGCTCGGCCGCCGACCATCAGCGGGCGCCGATCGTGATGGTCGACTGCCCTGAGCACCTCGACGCGATCGAGTCGGTGCTCGGCGCCAACGCGCCGCCGGTGCGGGTTTGCATCGACATCGACGCCAGTTGGTGGGCGCTGGGTGGGCGGATCAAGGTTGGCCCGAAGCGCTCGCCGATCCATACCGTCGCCCAGGCGGTCGAGCTGGCCCGCGAGATTGAGCGGCGGCCGCAGATCGAACTCGACGCCCTGATGGCCTACGAGGGGCAGATCGCCGGGGTCGGCGACCTGCCGCCGGGCCGCCGCCTGCGCGGCGCCGCGATCCGCTTCATGCAGCGCCGCTCCGCCGCCGAGCTGGCCGAGCGGCGGGCGGCGATCGTCGCCGCGCTAAGCGAGTTCGTCGAGCTGCAGATCGTCAACGGCGGCGGCACCGGCAGCCTCGAGCTAACCGGGGCCGAGGCGGCGATCACCGAGGTCACCGCCGGCTCCGGGTTCTACGCACCCGTCCTCTTCGACCACTACAGCCGCTTCAGCCTCACCCCCGCTGCCGCCTACGCGGTGCCGGTCGTGCGCAAGCCGAGCGAGCGGGTCGCGACCGCGCTCGGCGGCGGCTATCTCGCTTCTGGCAGCGGCGACCCCGCCCGCCTCCCCACCCCCTGGCTGCCGCCGGGTCTGGAGCTCGACCCCGAGGAGGGTGCTGGAGAGGTTCAAACGCCACTGCTCGGCGAGGCGGCCGCCAACCTCCGCGTCGGCGACCGCGCCTACCTCCGCCACGCAAAGGCCGGCGAGCTCTGCGAGCGCTTCGAGGTCCTCCACCTCGTCGAGGGCGACGCGATTGTCGACGTCGTCCCCACCTACCGCGGCGAGGGCAAGGCGTTCCTCTAGCCGCCGCGGGTCAGGCGCCGAGGACGCGCTCGGCGTACTCGTTGGCGAAGACGCGGCCGGGGTCGAGCTCGTCGCGGACGGCTTGGAACTCGGCCCAGGCCGGGTAGCGCGGCGCCAACGTCGCCGCAGTCTGGAAATGGCGCTTGCCCCAGTGGGGGCGGCCGCCGTAGTCGTCCATGATCGCCTCGACCGCTTCGAAGTAGGGCCGCCACTCCATCCCCCGGTACTGATGGACGGCGATGTAGGCGGTGTCGCGTTCGTGTGAGGGGCTGAGCAGGGCGTCGTCGCCGGCGGCGACCCGCATCTCGATCGGAAAGAAGACCGGGTAACGGTTGGAGCGCACCCACTCGATCACCCGCCGCGCCGCCTCCGGCCCGTCCGGGCGCGGCACCCCGTACTCCATCTCGGTGAAGCGGACGCGGCGCTCGTTGACGAAGACGCGATCGCTGCGGTCGGTAGTGCGGCTCCCCGAGGCGAGCCGCCCGGCCAACCGGGACAGCGCCGGGATCGATCGCGGCAGCGCCTTGCCGGTCGCCGAGAGCGCCCCCAGCGCCCAGTTCTCGAGGACGACGTCGTTGAGGAAGGCGGCGCCCCGTCCGCGCGGCCGGGGCGGGCCGTCGCTGCGGTTGCGCTCCAGCACCAGGGCGTCGTCGGCGTAGGGGAAGGTGAAGAGCTCGAAGTGGTCGTTGGCGTCGGCACGGTCCTGGAAGGCATCAAGGACCGCTTCGCGCGGCTCCGGCGTATCGACCCGCTCCAGCGTGAAGGCGGGGACGCAGCGCAGCGTCACCGCGGAGATCGCGCCGAGGGCGCCGACCCCGACCCGGGCCGCCCGCAGCAGCTCCGGCCGCTCCCCCTCAGTCAGTCGCCGCACGCTGCCGTCGGCGAGGACCAGCTCGATCGCCGCCACCTGCGAGGAAATGTTGGGGAGGCGGGCACCGGTGCCGTGGGTACCGGTCGAGATCGCCCCGGAGATCGTCTGGCGGTCGATGTCGCCGAGGTTCTCCATCGCCAGGCCGAGCCGGGCCAGCTCCTCGTTGAGCTCGGCGAGGACGGTGCCGCCACGGACCTCGACCAGGCCGGATGCCGGGTCGGCGTCGATCACCCCGCTCAGCGCCTCGACCCGCAGCATCGTGCCGTCGGTCATCGCCGCCTCCGTGAAGGAGTGCCCGGAGCCGGCGACGCTGACCTTGCGCCCGGCACCAGCGGCGGCGACTACAGCGGCGGCCAACTCGTCGCGGCTCCCCGGCCGGACGATCTCCACCGGCCGGCAGCGCTGGTCACCGGCCCAGTTGGCCCACTCGCGCGTGCCCGTCTGCGACGGCTGTGAGGCCATCGCCGCAGCCTAGTCGCTTCGCGGCACCGCTCAGTTCTCCGCCAGCCGCAGCGGCTCGCCGGGCTGGAGGACTCGAAAGGCGTAGGCGGAGGTGAGGAGGAGGAGGATCGAGATCGCGATGCTGGGCAGGGCGTTGCCGGCGAAGCTCGAGATGACGCCGCCACCGATGCCGCCGAGCACCTGTCCCGAGGCCCAGGCCATGTTCGAGACCCCCGCCGCCATGCCTTGGTGCAGGCTGGTCGACTCCGCCACGTCGGAGAGCAGCGTCAGCGCCGGGGCGAAGCAGAGCCCCGCCCCGAGCGAGGTGACGATCAGGGCGGTGAGGACAACGCCGAGCACCGTCGCCGTCCCGACCACGACCATCGCCAGGGCGCAGATCGTCAGACCGACCACATACGGCGCCCGCCGTCCGACCCGGTCCGAGAGCCGCCCGGCCAGCGGCGCCAGTGCCGCCTCCAGCGCGGCGCCGCCGATGAAACCGGCGGCGATCACGCCGTGGCCGCCGCCGAGCGCATCGATCCGCAGCGGCACCAGGACCTCGATCGCACCGAACATCACCGAGGGCACGGCGACGAAGGCAGCAGCGTCGAGCACTGGGCGACTGAGCATGGCCGCCCAGACCTCGCTCAGCCCCTGCCGCTCCGGCACCCCCGCTTCCGGCAGCCGCGAAGCGAGGAAGGAGAGGATCCCGGTGAGGATCAGCACCGAGCCGAAGACGACTTCGGTCCCGATCGAGGCGGCGATCGCGCCCAGCGCCGGACCCAGCAGGGCACCGGCGACGGCGGTGCCGAGCGCCGTGCCGACCACCGAGCCGCGGTTGTCGTCGGGGGCGGCCAGGATCAGCCAGCTCATCGCCCCCGACCAGATCAGCGCCCCGGCGATGCCCTGCGCGAACCGGGCGCCGTCAAGCACGAGGATCTGGTTCGCGAAGCCGAAGACGAGGCTGGCGCAGCCGAGCATCAACAGCCCCGAGATCACGCTTCGCTTCGGGCCGACGCGGCTGGCGACCAGCCCAGCCGGCAGCGCCGCCACCAGCGTCCCAGCCGCATAGGAGGCCGAGAGGATGCCGGCCTGGGCCTTGCTCAGCCCCAGGTTGTCGACGTATTCGGGCAGCAGCGGCGCGATCGCTGCGAAGAAGGCGACGTCAAAGAAAACACATGCCGACGCGAGCAAGAGAAGCTTGCGCATTCAAGGATCCAATCACTACAAGCCTGCTTGAGCGCTTTCAGGGCTTAGCATCAGCCCCCCACCGGAGGGGTGGCAGAGCGGTTGAATGCGGCGGCCTTGAAAGCCGTTGGGCGTCTTCTGGCGTCTCGTGGGTTCGAATCCCACCCCCTCCGTTCACCACTTCGGAGATCGAACCTCAGGTAACGGATCTCCACACCTTGGGTGCCTGGCTCGGCGACCGGTCCAACGAGATTCTCGAGGAGCAGCTCAAACCTGAGCTGCGGCTCGGAATCAATCGAAAGGGGTAGTCGAATGCGCAGGTGGAGCGTCGTGTCTTTGTTGGCGGTGGGCGTCGTCGCGGCCATCGTCGTCGCGGGGTGTGGGTCGTCCGGATCATCTTCGGGCAACCCTTCGGAATGGAGCTCCTCGGACGTCCAAAAGGTCGAAAGCAAGCTCGCCAACGCGATCACCGAAGAGGGGCTAACGCCGTCAAAGGCCGAGACCTCGTGCATGGTCCGTGGCTACGAGCGGATGGGCGCCTCAGCGTCTGAGGTGCTCAGAGATGCTGATGCCTCCGCCGAAGAGGAAGAAGAGATCAAACAGTTCAGCGAAGAATGCCTGGGCGGCACCGAGGATGCCGGTCCCGAAGTCGAAGGCAGCGAAGAACTCTACGAAGAAGCGGAAGAAACCCTCAGCGGCCCCGCCTGCCGGGAAGACGTCTACAGCGAAGCCTGTCGGGAAGAAGCCACCGAAAAGGAGAACGAGATCGCCGAAAAGGAGGGTTTGACTCCCCCGTGAGAACGGCCCGCGCCGTCGGGCGTCGGTCTTTCGTCTGATCGGCCCCTACCGTCCAGGCTTCGGCCGCCCCGACCGACTCGGGGCGGCCGCTTGATCGAGGTCGAGCCCTCCCTTACCCCTCCGTCACGCAGGAATGCGGCCCGGGCAGCCGAACGAGCCTGCATGGACCGAGCCGCAATGCGCGACCGACGGCGCCAGCGATGGTTGCAGCGGGCGGAACGAGCGCGAGACGCCTTTGGCCTGGTGCTGGCGCTCGTCCTCGCCACCTACGTCCTCACCTCGCTGCTGACCAACCGCGGCTGGGACGCGGTGGTGCTGACGATCGCCACCAGCGCCACCTCGATCGTCTCCCTGACCAGCTCCCACGCGAAACCGCGGCTGGTGCGGGCGGCGATCCTGCTCTCGGCGCTGACCGTGCTGCTGGCGGCGATCGCGGCGATCAGCGGCGACCATGCCTTCCTCGACCTCGCCTCGGCGATCCAGATCACGTTGCTGGCAGTGGCGATGGCCTCGGTCCTCATCCGCATCGTCGTCACCCCGAACGTCGGCTCCCGCACGATCCTCGGCGCGCTCAGCGTCTACGCCGCCCTGGGCCTGCTGTTCACCTTCCTCTACGGGACGATCGACCGCCTCCAGAGCAGCAATTTCTTTGAAGGCGTCGCCCACCCCAGCGGCAGCGACTTCCTCTTCTTCAGCTACACGACGCTGACCACCACCGGTTACGGCGACCTCGTTCCCGGCGGCCAGCCCGGCCGGATGATCACCGGGCTGGAGATGATGGTGGGCCAGATCTTCCTGGTCACCCTGGTCGCCGGCCTGGTCAGCCTCTGGCGGCCGGGAGAGGCCCTTCGCCGGCGACGCGAGGAGCGCGCCGCCGGCGACCGCGCCTAGCCGAAGCCTGGCTGGGGGCCATGGGGGACGTGTTACGGGCACGTCCCAGTTGGGCTGGGCAACAGGACCTAAGCGATGGCGATGAAGACCCGCCGGGCTACCGCCGGGTTACTGTCTTCGCTGCGGTCTACCCCCTGCACTGCCCTGTCCATAGTCTGTTTCAGACCGTGTCGTTAATACCATCGGTTGCCCTTTGATGTCAAGCGAAACCCGCCTCACTCCCACCTCTTACATCGTCCTCGGGCTGCTCGATGCGGCCGGCGAGGCCACCCCCTACGACCTCAAGCTGACCGTCGGCCTCAGCCTCGGCAACTTCTGGTCGCTCCCCCACGCCCAGCTGTATGCCGAGCCGGAGCGCCTCGCCGCGGCCGGGTTGCTGAGCGAGCGGCGCGAGTCGGGCGGCCGCCGCCGCCGCTACTACAAACTGACCGCGACAGGGAAACGAGCGCTGCGGGAGTGGTTGACGGAGCCGACCGAGGAGCTCACCGAGCTGCGCGACCTCAGCATCCTGAAGGTCTTCTTCGGCGCCGACCCAAAGGCGATGGCGGCGGTCCAACTGCCGGCACGGGAACGCAAGATCGTCGACTACGAAGAAATCGTCGCCCGGATCGACGGCCACGCGCCGCCCGGCATCGTCCTCGCCCTGCAGGCAGGAATCGCCCACGAGCGCGAGTGGGTTCGCTTCTGGTCCCGGCTGCTGGCCGGCGAAGAAGACGCCTAGCTAAGAGGGCTTGGCGCTACTCGGCGAGCTCGACGCGCTCGATCGTCTGCGACTCGAGCGGGCGGTCGGAGGCGTCGGTCGGCGTCGACTCGATCGCATCGACGACGTCCATGCCGTTGGTGACCTCACCGAAGACGGTGTGCTTGCCGTCGAGCCACGGCGCGGCGCCGGTGGTGACGATGAAGAATTGCGAGCCGTTCGTGTTGGGGCCGGCATTGGCCATCGCCAGTGCCCCTCGCACGACCTTGTGGTCGTTGAACTCGTCCTCAAGGTGTAGCCGGGGCCGCCGGTACCAGTCCCCTCCGGGCAGCCGCCCTGGACCATGAAGTCGGGGATCACCCGGTGGAAGATCAGGCCGTCGTAGAAGCCTTCGCCGGCGAGCTTGCGGAAATTCTCGACCGTCTTCGGAGCGTCATCGTCGTGCAGCTCAAGCGTGATCGGCCCGGCGCTGGTGTGGAGGGTTGCTTGCGACATCGACGCCAACCCTACCGACCCTCGACGCGAACGGTCAGCGGGCGCGACGAGCCGGGCGCGTAAGGCCAGCGCTCCTCCGCCAGGACGGTTGCCCGCAGCTCGATCGAGGCGCTGCCGCTGATGTAGCGAAAGCGGTAGCGGGCATGGAAACGACCGAAGTGGTCGCTGCGGGTGACCAGCACCGGCCGCCAGCGGCCCGTCGCCGCCTCCAGGTACTGGATCGCGACCAGCTTGCCGCGCCGCGGCACCGGCGCGCCGCGGCTGCTGACACGACCGGATAGATGGACCACCTGACCAGTGCGGAGCGCCAGTGGCGCCGCCCGCAGCGACACCCCCGAGCGCACCCTCAGCTCCAGCGAGGGTCGCGTCGCCGGCTCGAAGCTCCGGTCCCCAGAGAAGTTGACGGCGAGCCGGCGGGAAGGGCCCGGTGAGATTCGCAGCTCGAAGCCGCCACGGTCGCCGGTGGTCACGGTGGCCGAGTCGACTGGGGTGAGGGCGCCACGGGAGGGGCGGGCGATGACCCGCAACTGCCGCCCGGCCAGACCGGCGCCGTCGGCGCGGGTGAGGCGGCCGCTGAGGAGCGCCGGCGCCCCGAACGGGATCGTCAGCGCATCGCCGCGCCCGTGGCCGCCGCGGAGGCGGGCGAAGAGGCGCGTCTTCTCGCGGGGCCGCGCCGGCGCCGGCTTGGACGCGGGCGCGGGGGCAGGCAGCGCCTGCTGCCCCGCCACCGGCGGCAGGGCCACCTTGCGGATTGCCATCTCGGTGCCGTCGGAGCGCAAGGTCGTCGACTTGCGGTTCCCGGCCCCGTCGAAGGCCTCGACACGGAAGACGTAGGACCCCGGCACCAGCTCCGGCGTCGGCGCCAGCAGGCGCGCCTGGCCGGCGGCACCACCGTCCTGCAGCTTCGTCGGCAGCTCAGTCCAGGCCTCGACCCCGAGCCGGCGGTAGGAGATCGTGCCGCCGGCCGGCCCGGAATGCGGGTCGGCGACGTCGGCGCGGATCTGCGCGGGAATCCCCTTGCTCTCGTCTTCGACGGCAAAGGCAACTCCGGGGGGCACGTCGTCGAAGCGCAGCGGCAGCGTCACCGCCGCGGACGGCGACTCGTTGCCGGCCTCGTCGCGCAACCAGAGCTGCAGCGAGTACGAGCCGGCCGTGGGGACCGAGAGGTCGGTGAGCACCATCCGCCCGCGCCCCGCGGCGAACTGGGCGCCGGTGTCGAAGCCCGGGCCCTGCAGGCGCCAGGCGGCGCCGGCGATCGGGCTCGCCGGCCCTTGGTCGGGGTTGCCCCAGCTGACGTCGAAGTCGTCGACCCGGTGCCAATCCACGTCGCCGGCGACCACCGCGGAGTGCGGGTGCGCCGGCGGGCTGTTGTCGAAACGCACCGTGTAGGTCTCGGTGCAGGCACCGTTGCCGGCGAAGTCCTCGGCGCAGTGGACGAGCGTGTGCGGCCCGTCGCTGAAGTTGTTGGAGACGATCGAGTGGGTGGCGGAATCGGCCGGCGGGCAGGGCCGCATCCGCGTCCCCCGCCACTCGCCGTCTACGTAGACCTTGGCGCAGTTATATTCGGTGGCAGCGACCCGGGCGCCATCGACCCGCGTCTCTCCGTAGCGGACGCCGGAGCCGCCGTCGTTGCCACCGACGACGACGTCGACGCCGCCGCGCCGCCAGTCTCCGGAGAGGACATCGCCGCTCATCAGTGCCGCCGGCTGGGTGTCGTCCTCAATCGTGATCGTCAGCGCCCGCAGCGACGACCAGGAGGTCGCGTCCAGCGAGCACCACTTGCTCTCGGCACGGGCGCAGAGGAGGCGGTCCTCAAGCGCCGGCTGCGGCGGCGAGATCGCCTTGTCGAAGCCGCGCGGGGTGACGTCGGTGCTGGTGGCGATGGCGAACGCGTCGAAGCCACCGCCGGCGTCGCCAAAACCGATCCGCTGCTCGAGACCGTCGTGCAGCGCGTGCCACCAGGTGCCGCCGACGTGGACGATGCCGGTCCCCGGCGGCGCCACCCAGCGCCAGCGGGCGTAGCGGGTGCCAGTGACGGTGCCCTGTCCGTCGCGGGTGAAGCTCTTCATATGGTCGCCGTCGACGCCGGCACAGAAGGCGTCCGGGCTGAACTTGGCGCCACCGGTCGAGTCCCACCAGTCGGCATCGGCGCCGGCTCCCCAACCGCACTGGGTGACCGCATACTGGCGCGCCCGCGCCTCTCCCGCCGCCAGCAACGCCAATCCGATCGCCAACCCCACCGCCATTGCCAGCAGCCGTCCCCTGCCGCCCCGTGTTCCCGACATCGCTCCTCCTCCACTCGCTTGCCTGCCGGCGTCAAGCGATGGGAGCCGCGAACTCTCCCCCCGGCTGCCGCGGCACGGTCGAGACGGCGCCTTTGCGAGAATGGCCCTGATGCCACTTCCCACGCAGGATCAGATAACCGAGCAGCTGCGCGCCGTGATCGACCCCGAGCTGCGCCGCTCGATCGTCGAGCTCGGCATGGTGCGCTCGATCGAAGTCAAAGAGAACGGCCGTGTCGAGGTCGTCGTCTCACTGACCACGGCCGGCTGTCCGATCCGCTCGCACTTCGAACAGGCCGTTGCCCAGCGCGTCGGCGAGCTTGACGGCGTCACCGAGGTGGCGGTCGGCTTCGACGTCCTCTCCGACCAAGAGAAAAGCCAGCTGCAGCAGACCCTTGGCCGCGGCAAGCTGCCGCAGGGTGCCCTCGCCAAGGTCAAGAACGTGATCTGCGTCTCCTCCGGCAAGGGTGGGGTCGGCAAGTCAACGATGACCGCCAACCTGGCCGCGGCGCTGACCGCCGAAGGCCACCCCTCCGGCGCCCTCGACTGCGACGTCTACGGCTACTCGATCCCGCGCATGCTCGGGGTCAACGCCAAACCGGAAGTGAACGGCGAGCGCAAAATCCTGCCACTAGACGGTGCCGGCGGCGTCAAGGTGATGTCGATCGGCTTCTTCGTCGAGGAGAACGCGGCGGTGGTCTGGCGCGGCCCGATGCTGCACAAGGCGATCCAGCAGTTCCTTGAGGACGTTGCCTGGGACGAGCTGGAGTATCTGCTGCTCGACCTGCCTCCCGGCACCGGCGACGTCTCGATGACCCTCGCCCAGTTGCTGCCGCAGGCCAAGTTCGTCGTCGTCACCACCCCGCAACCGGCAGCTCAGTCGGTCGCCCACCGCGGCGCCGAGATGGCAAAGAAATTCGACCTCGAACTGCTTGGTGTGATCGAGAACATGTCCGGTTTCACGACCCCGAGCGGCGAGCGCTTCACGATCTTCGGCGAGGGCGGCGGCCAACTGCTCGCCGACGAGCTGGACATCCCCCTGCTCGGCAAGGTCCCCCTCTCCGAGCCGCTCCGCGAACACGCCGACAACGGTTCCCCGCTCGTCCTCGCCGAGCCCGACGCCCCCGCCTCCCAAGCGATCCGCCAAGCCGCCCGCGGCATCATCGCCGCCACCCCGCAGGAGCTACCGGTCCTACAGGCAACTCCGGCCCCGGCCGAAGCCCCGCCCATCAGCGGCACTCCATTACCGGTAGTGCAGTAACCAACCACTAGCTGCGGTTCAGCACTGTGGCCACGACTGCGATTTGACGATCACGCCGATGGGCGAGACGTCCCGGTAGGGGTGGAGCGTCTTGTACTTTTTCGCCGCCCGGATCTCGGGCGGCGGCAGGGGCCGCTCGAAAAAGTTAAGCGAAACCCCTACCGGGACGTCTCGCTACGCCGCCTTGCTCTTGAAGTAGTTGGCATTGATCTCAGCGTATTTGGCCCACTCGGCCGGCAACTGGTCCTCGGCAAAGCAGGCATCGACCGGGCAGGCCTCGACGCAGGCGTCGCAGTCGATGCACTCGTCCGGATCGATGTAGAGCTGCTCGACCGAGTCGTAGTCGGGCTCGTCCGGCGTCGGGTGAATGCAGTCGACAGGGCAAACCTCGACACACGAGTTGTCCTTCTGGCCGATGCATGGCTCGGCGATGACGTAGCTCATCGATGCTTCTCCTAAGTCGTTATCCGGGTAGCCCGCCGGAGACCCCGGCCAAGCGCGAGCGCCCATTTTACGGGTTGCCCGGCGTCGGGAGCGTCCCGCGGGTAGCCCGTGGGCGGTCCGGGCCATTCGTCCTGGCTCCCACTAGGCGCCGGATCGCCCCAGCCTTATCCTCAGATGTGAATGGTTCGACCCGGCTTTTCGATCGTGGCCACCGCCGTGGCCCTGCTCGCCGGAGCGCCCGCCGCCAGCGCGCTCCAGGATCAACCGGCGCCCGCCCGGGTCCCAGCCACGCCCCCGATCGGCTTCCTGGGCAAGGATCTGATCGTGCAGTGGGCCGGCAATGCCAACTACGGCGACAAAGCCGACGCTCGCGAAGACGCCGAAGTCGACTTCAACAGCAACCTCGGCAGCCGTGACTATCAGTCGGTCACGGTCGAACCGGGCCAATCGACCCACGACGCCCTCGCCAGCCTCAATGCCGACCCCGCCGTCGCCGTCGCCGAACGCGACTCCTACAGCGCCCCTGCCGCGATCCCCAACGACCCCCTGTTCGGTGAACTCTGGGGGCTCGAAAACCTCGGCACCGGCGTCGACGGGTTCAGCGGCGCAGTTGCGGGTGATGACATTTCGGCGGTCGATGCCTGGAACCGCACGATCGGCCTGCCCTCCGTCATCGTCGCCGACGTCGACTCCGGCTACCGGTTCGAACACCCCGACCTCGCCAACGTCGCCTGGACCAATCCCGGCGAGATCGCCAACGGCAAAGACGACGACGGCAACGGGATCGTCGACGACCTGCACGGGGCCGACTTCGTCGGCTCCGACGGCGAACACCCCGTTCAGGACGGCGACCCGACCGACGACGACCTGATCTCGGGCGGCCACGGCGTCCACACCGCCGGCATCATCGGCGCCCAGGGCAACAACGGGATCGGGATCAGCGGCGTCGCCCGCAACGTGCGGTTGATGCCGCTGCGGGTCTGCTCGCGCTTCCCGGAACTCGAAGACTCACGCTGCCCGATCTCGGCCCAGATCGCCGCGATCAACTACGCGGCAGCGAAGGGCGCACGGATCGTCAACATGTCGCTGACCGGCAACGTCTTCAGCCAGGCCGAGGCCAACGCGATCGCCCAGCACCCCAGCCTCCTCTTCGTGATCGCGGCCGGCAACGACGGTGGTGACAACGACGGCGGCGAACCGGCACCGCTCGGCGACCACTATCCCTGCGACTACCAATCGCAGACCGACGCCTCGCCGCCGGTGATCGGTGCGGTCGACAACGTCATCTGCGTCGCCGCCACCAACCAGGCGGACGAACTCGCCAGCTTCTCGGACTGGGGACCAACCTCGGTCGATCTCGGCGCGCCGGGGACCCAGATCCTCAGCACCTACCCCTTCCTGACCCCGCTCGACGACAACTTCAGCGACGAAGCCGCGTTCGCCGCCGACTGGCCGGCCAGCGGCGCCGACGGTGGCTTCGAACGCACCAACGAAGCGCCGCTGACGTCTTACGGGATGACCGACCGGATCGGTCCGCGAACCGCAAACCAGGTCCGCGAGACGACTTCGCCGCCGTTCGCGATCCCGCCCAACATCGGCTGCCAGCTCAACCAGACCCGCCACGTCTCGCTTGCCGCCGGCGACAGCTATCGCTACTCGGTGCTGCTGAACGGGGCCGAGAAAGTCTCCTCGCAGCCGGGCAGCTCGGCCGGCCCCGGCCTCGAACGCCGCTTCCTCGAACTCCCGGCCGCCTTTGAAGCGGGGGGAACGGTCCAGGTACGGTTTCGCTTCACGACCGGACAAGAACCGTCGGCGGAAAGCGGTGTCTGGCTCGACGACCTTTCGATCAGTTGCGTGCAGGGGATCGGCCAGGCATCCGGCTACGGCTTCCTCGATGGCACCTCGATGGCAACTCCCCAAGTCAGCGGCGCGGCGGCACTGCTCTTCTCGCTGAAGCCGAGCGCGACCGTCAGCAAAGTTCGCGCAGCGCTGCTCTCCAGCGTCGACCCGGTCCCCTCGCTCGAAGGCAAAACGACCAGCGGCGGCCGCCTCGACGTCGCCGCGGCGCTGGAAGCCCTGGTCCCGTTCGGCGCCGAGACGGTGCCGCCGCAGACGGCGATCACCGCCGGGCCGAATGGGGCAACCAGTAGCGAAGAAAGCGAATTCGAGTTCACCCGTACCGATGCCGACCCCGACACCACGGCCTTCGAATGCAGTCTCGATTCGATGCCGTTCACGCCCTGCACGAACCCGGCGGCCGTCTCCGTCGAAGACGGCAAACACGTCTTCGCGGTACGGGCGAAGATCGAACCAGGCGGGCTGACCGACCCGACGCCGGCCGAACGCAACTGGAGCGTGTCGGCCGCGCCGCCGGAAGAAGACGAACCAGAACTCGAACCGGAACCCGAACACAAATCGGAACCGCCACCACCACACGAAGAAGAAACGCACCCGCAACCGCAACCCCAGCCGACCCCGGAAACGCCGCCGGTGACGCCGCAGCCGAGCGGCTGCACGGTGCCGAAGTTGGCCGGCCTCCGCCTCGCGCAAGCACGGGTCCGGCTCGGCGGAGCGGGCTGCACGCTCGGCAGCATCAAACGGCTGCGCACCAAGCCCGGCCGGCTTGCGGCGGTGGTCGTTAGATCCTCGACGCCAGGGGCCGGTCATCACTCGGAAAGCGGCAGCGTCGTTCTCACCGTCGGCCCGAGGCCGAAGGCCAAGCAGACGCACCGCTAGCATCGGCCGGCGATGCTGCTGCTGACGGGGGCGACGGGAAGCATTGGCTCGCGGTTGCTGCCGCTACTGCTCGAGAGCGGCGCGGACGTGCGCTGCCTGGTGCGAGAGCCGCGCCGGCTCGGCGAGCGGCGGGTCGACGTGCAGATCGCCCTCGGCGACCTCGGCGGGATGTCAGACCCCTACCTGGTCCGCCAGGCACTGCGCGGGGTCGACACCGTCGTCCACCTGGCAGCGACGATCCGCGACCAGCCGCCGAAGCGGATCGAGGAGCTAAACGGACTGGCGACGGTGCGGCTGCTGCGGGCGGCCGAGCGCAGCGGGGTCCGCCGCTTCGTCTTCTTCAGCGCCCTCAACGCTGCCGCCGCCCAGCGCACCCGCTTCTTCCGCGCCAAGTGGCTGGCCGAGCAGGCCGTAGCCTCCTCGCCACTGCAAACGACCGTCTTCGCGCCCTCGATCGTCTACGACCACAGCGACCCCTGGATCACCCTGCTGCGTCGCTTTTCCTTTCTGCCGGTACTGCCGGTCTCCGGGGGCGGCGACGCCGCCTTCCAGCCGATCTGGGCCGCAGACGTGGCGCGCGCGGTGACTGCCGCCCTGGCCGGCGAGGCGGCGCCCCGCTACGAGCTCGCCGGCCCGGAGACGCTTACCTACGACGAGATGTCCGACCTGGTCAGCCGCATCGCCGGCCGCCCACGGCCGCTCGTGCACCTGCCGCTGGGACTTGTCCGCGCCGGATTGCTCGCCGGCCGCTCCGTTTTCGGCGAGTCCGTGTTCGCTACCTGGGAGGAGGCCGAGTTGATGGAGGTCTCCATGGTCAGCGAGCGTGGCACCGCCGACGTGCAGGCGCTCGGAGTGCAACCGCGAAGGATGAGCGATGTCCTGGAGGCCTCGTAGCGCGACGATCCGCAGCGCCGGTCAAGTCGTCGTGCTGGCCGCACTGCTGACGGCGCTGCTCGCCGCCTCCGCCGCAGCGCGGACCCTGGTGCCGCCAAAGCCGGACGTCTTCTTCGGGGTCAGCGACCGCGGCTCGACGGCCGAATTCAACGAATTCGCCGGCCTGATCGGCAAGCACCCAGCGCTGTTGGAGACCTTCCATCCCTGGGGAAACAGCCTCAATAAGGCCTACGAACGCTGGCGCGAAACCGGCACCCGGCCGGTCCTCTCAATCGCCAGCACCGACGACCAGACCCTCAACGAGCTGATCACCCCCGAGCAGATCGCCCTCGGCGCCGGCGACGACTACCTGCTGCAGCTCAACGACTTCCTCGCCAAACACGAAATCCTCGCCTACGTACGGCCGCTTGGCGAGCCAAACCGCTGCCTCAACGCCTGGTCGGCCTTCAACTGCGACGGCACGCCAAAAGGCGGCGAACACTCGCCCTACTGGTACAAGCAGGCCTTCCGCCGCATCGTCGCGATCATCCGCGGCGGCCAGACCCTGGAAGGGATCAACGCGACCTTCAGCGAAATCGGCCTGCCGCCGCTCAACCGCACCAAGGGCCCGAACCCGGAAGTCCTGCCAGAAGCGCTGGTCAGCATCATCTGGAGCCCCCTGCCCGGCGGCTCGCCGAGGGTGAAAGGGAACTTCCCTGGCAACTACTGGCCCGGCAGCCGCTGGGTCGACTGGGCCGGCACCGACTTCTACTCCGAATATCCCGTCTGGGAAGACCTCAACCGCTTCTACGTCGGCAAACAATGGCGCACCAAGCCCCTGGCGCTGACCGAGTGGGCCGTCTCAGGCGTTGACGAACCGGTCTTTGTCAAGCAGCTAATCGCCTGGACCGTCAAGCACCCCCGAACCCGAATGCTCGTCTACTACAACGGCTTCGGCCCCAACAACACCTACGACCTGAAGCTCTACCCGCAGACGATGAACATGCTCCGCCTCAAGGTCCGCCGCCCCACCTTCCCGGAATACACCGAATACAACCTCGGCGAATACCCGGCTCTGCCACCGCCACCGAAAAAGACCGCGAAGGCGAAGTAGCGACATCGGTTGGTCGATTGTGCACCCTATGGGTGTAAAAGTGACCAACCGATTTGGCCCGCCGCGCCCGGACCTGGCTCGGCGGACATGCGTCTGCGGCTGGCGAGCGCCGGGGCAGGTGGGGCTAGGACGCAGGAAGCCCGCGATGCGGCGCATCGCGGGCTTCCGAGGACAACGCCCGACGTAGCCCCGCCGCCGCCAGATGCGGGCGCAGGGCCGCCGAGCCAGGTCCGGGCGTCGTTACATCATGCCGCCCATGTCCGGCATACCGCCGCCGGGCATACCGCCGCCGCCGTTCTCCTCCGGCGGTTCGGCGATGATCGCCTCGGTCACGAGGATGTTCTTCGCGATCGAGGCGGCGTTCTGCAGGGCCGAGCGGGTGACCATGGTCGGGTCGATGACGCCGGCCTTGATCAGGTCGCCGTACTCGCCGTTGGCCGCATTGAGGCCTTCGCCCGCCTTGAGGTCGCGGACCTTGTTGACAACGACCGAGCCCTCGAGGCCCGAGTTCTCGGCGATCTGACGGACCGGCTCCTCCAACGCACGGTGGATGATCCGGGCGCCGGTGACCTCATCAGCGTCGTCGAGCTGCTCCGGGTCGAGGCCGGCCTGGGCGTTCAGCAGCGCCACGCCGCCACCCGGCACGACGCCCTCCTCGAGGGCGGCGCGGGTCGCCTGCAGCGCGTCCTCGACGCGGTGCTTTTTCTCCTTCATCTCGGTCTCGGTGGCAGCGCCAACCTTGACCACGGCGACACCGCCGGCCAACTTGGCGAGACGCTCCTGGAGCTTCTCGCGGTCGAAGTCGGAGTCGGTGTTCTCGACCTCCGATTTGATCTGCTTGATCCGGCCTTTGATGTCCTCGCCGTCACCGGCACCGTCAATCACGGTGGTGGTGTCCTTGGAGACAACAACGCGGCGGGCTTTGCCGAGCTGAGCCAGCTGGGTGTTCTCCAGTTTCAGGCCCATCTCCTCGGTGATCACCTCGCCACCGGTGAGGATCGCGATGTCCTCGAGCATCCGCTTGCGGCGATCGCCGAAGCCGGGGGCTTTGACCGCGACGCCGGTGAAGGTGCCGCGGAGCTTGTTGACAACCAGGGTCGCCAGGCACTCGCCCTCGACGTCCTCGGCGACGATCAGCAGCGGCTTGCCGCCCTGCATCACCTGCTCGAGCACCGGCAGGATGTCCCGCACGGAGCCGATTTTCTGGTTGGCAATGAGGATGTACGGTTCCTCCAGGACAGCCTCCATGCGGTCCTGGTCGGTGACCATGTACGGGGAGATGTAGCCCTTGTCGAACTGCATCCCCTCGGTGAACTCCAGCTCCATGCCGAAGGTCTGGCCCTCCTCGACG
>Ga0105242_10000284_pt1 | contig 40442 bp, 41 predicted proteins | sample KBSM24metaG_FD_81521 | JGI IMG/M metagenome (GOLD analysis project Ga0105242, IMG submission 81521) | Miscanthus rhizosphere microbial communities from Kellogg Biological Station, Michigan, USA - KBS M2-4 metaG | ecosystem: Host-associated > Plants > Roots > Rhizosphere > Soil | place...
GTTCCGCGGTTATTGCAGTCGCCTCAGATACCCATCGGGCGAACCGGTGAGCACGATCTTGTCCTCGCACCCATGGTCGATCTCAAAACGCATCACGTTTCCATCGAGATCTTGGCGTCCCTCTGTTCTTAAGCGGCGCAAATACTCCCAGACCGCTGTCTTTGGACTGTTACCCTTTCCCCAAGGACGGTTTCCACACATCCCCTCCGGAGCATCCTCGATAATCGTATCGCCTACCAGACAGTAACTCCCCACACCGACTAATGGAGCATAGGACTCCAACTCAGCCAACACATGGTCATGAGTATGGTGACTATCCAAGCACACCATGACCCGTTTGTACTGCGCGGCGATCGTTCGGACCTTCGAAACGATGGCCTCATCGATGCTCGATCCTTCAACTAAAGTAATTTTCCTGGCTAGCGGATGGGCTGCTATGGCCAGTTTATTATGGGGCCGTATTTCCAAGTCGATGCCTACCACCCTGCCCTCGTCGATTTCGCCACAGGCTTCCAGAATGGCGAGCATGGAAGCGGTAAACATGAGCGATCCACCCCAGGCGACTCCGGTCTCGATGATCAAGTCCGGCTTCACGAGCCAGATAATCTCCTGCATGGCTTGGAGATCTTGGGGAATCTGCAGAATGGGGATGCCCAACCACGTGAAGTTGTAGACATAGTTGGCCTTGCCGATGCCTATTTGGTTGAAGAAAGACCGGGCAGCCGTCTGCAATTCCTTGTTGCCACGATAGGTGGCAATTCGGCCGTCCATCTCTTGTCGATATTGTTCGAGGGGAGTCATGTCTGTCACCTCTACTGGTTAGAAGAATGTTGACAAGCTACCGAGCCATGACAGAAATGCAAAGTCTGGATACCCATTAGACTCATTTAAGGGCCATCGCAGGCTGTTCAGAAAGGCCGGACAGCAAGACCGCAGCGTCTGAAGAAGGCTGAGGCCGAGGTTAAGGTTAAGTGGTACTTTTATTTTCTCAACGTTAACCTCAGCCTCAACCTCCCCTATGTGCTGGTGGACTGTATCAACAGCCTGCTAGTTAGATCCAACAATACAAGACAAAATCACCGAACAGAGGAGCATGGTGTCGCAATGCAAACCGGTACCCCGGAACAAGGCTTCTGACATACTCCGCCACTTCATAGAGATGGCTCGGATAATGATAGATGCATAGCGCCAGTTTGGGACGACAGTTGCGTATCGTCTCCTGAGCGCCCCGGAGCAATTCCATCTCCATGCCTTCTACATCCGCCTTGATAAGGGTCACGGGTCTTCCGGCCAGATAGCCATCCAGGGTCAGAACCTGAGAAGTCGTCTCGTCCAGTTCTTCTCCCTGAGATTGGGATGCCATCTCCGACAAGCCATGCCGCAAGGGCGCGTCATTTAGAAAGGTGCAGGCCATGCGTCCGGCTCTGTCAGAGAGGCCTCCCTTGATCAGGGACACAGCTGCCGGGTCAAATGCCCATTCTACGGCCAGCCGTTTCACCCGTTGCTCCATCGCGACAAACTGTCTGGCGCCCGGCTCAAAGGCATAGATCTGTCTGAACGTACCGAGATTTTCCCAGACAAAACGTTCCACTGTATCGCCGACAAAGGCGCCTGCATCCACGAAGGCCTCGTCGAAGTTCCCGCTGAACTCCGGCAGACAGAAATACATATCCTTTTCCATCACATCACGGCAGGGTGCGATGCCGCCGGTCAGCATGGCCATCAGCAGCGCATTGAACACCTCCACCGAACGAGAGTCGTCGAAGTACTGATCTCGGATCGTCAGCAGCCGCTCATAGTTGCGCAGCACGAAGTAGCCATCGAAAGAGTGAATGGGAAAGCCGTAGGAGACCATCTCTTGCTCCACATCCCGGACAGCATGACGAGCGGCGATACACATGGCCGACACGGTCGCCAGTTCTTCCGTGCTTGGAGCCACGACGGGAATCCCGTCGATCTTCTGGCCGATCTTGCGACTGTCGCGATCAATAAATTTCGTTATTCTGGCCCCCAGGGACTGCAAGTAACGAGCAGCCCAGGTGCCGACAAATCCTGCCCCATAGATGGCAATGCCTGCGGTAAAGTTGGCTTCCAATCCCGCCGCGGAGGAGGCGCGCCGCCGTCGCTCGTCTTCCACCAATTTTTCGTTGTATCTACCTGTCACGGAGTCTATCCCTCGGTTCATGTTTCAATGCAACAGATGGATTGCCGACTCAGACCAGCCAAGCTGGCGTGCCGTTGATTTGATCACCGCGCCATGCAAGTAGGGGGCGATGATGAGCTTGCCGGATATGGGAACCGAATGGGGATCTTCGATCGCCATGCCTTTGTAGGAGCTCGTTTGCTTCTGTTTTGAGGAGTCGCAGATTCTCACCAGACGACGGTCAAGCAATGGCAGTAAGCTGAAGAGCTCGGCTGAACAGCCCCAGAGTGTCACGTGCTGGTTCTCCGCCACAGCGAGGATCTCTTGCGCCTGCTTGAGAAGAGCCTCTCTCGATTCCAAGACATAGGCCGCGACATCGCCCGCTCTCGGAATATTCGCGGCCGCCCCTGGCCGCTCTGTTTTTTTAGCCAATACCATCAAGGAAGGATAAGAAAACTCCGGCGTCGGAAGGGTCTGCCGCGATATTTGGAGGACGTGCAGTCCCTGGGACTGAAGCGCTGCAATGAGAGCCTTGGCGGTGTAATGGTAAATATGCTCGCGGATGGATATCCAAAAAGCAGAACCGATCGGATGCGCACGGTAGCTTTCTGCGTCCGGAACCTCGATCAGAATGAACCCATCAGTGCGTAAAACTCGCACCGCTTCGCTCAGGAGGCCGCGCAGATCGCGGACGTGTTCCAAGATATGAAAATAGGTGAGTAACCCGAGTGAACGGTCGTCAAAAGGCAGTCGCGCAGCATCCCCCATTCTGAAGGCCACTCTGCCCGTGCGCTCACCTTGCGGCATACTCCGCATATCCACATCCACTCCCCAACATGTTGCCTCCCAACGCTCGCTCAGCCGGCTGACAAAGCCGCCTCGGCCACAGCCGATATCGGCCATGTCGACAGGCGCTACCCTATTGTCATTCAGAAAACGAATGTACGCTTCATACTTTTCCTGGTTCGTGAGAGACGTGACGGCAAAATGGGGCTTTTCGAAGTAGCTGCATTCTCCGGCATAGTAGCGAGCCAACCTCGCATCGTCGATGTTCTGGACATAGACCAGGCTGCAATCCTGGCAGCAAAAGAATTGGGCTGTGTAATTGAAGATGGAGTCGCCAAGGCCGCTGAATTCCCAATCCAGGAGATACGCAGCAGTGCGACTGCAGGCCGGGCACCTGTCTCGAGCCGACTCGTTTGCTTGTCTCATCCTCAATCCGCCGCTGAATGACCCGCCAGCCTGTCCAGCAACTGGCGCTTGTAGCCATCGATGTTGTCCACCTGGGCATGTCTGATGTGTCCACAGCCCTTGCATGTAGGATTATCCCGGCGTGCGCCTCGCAGATGCTGTAATCGCAGATCGCGCATGGCGGGTGAATGCCAGATGTCCCGAAGAGGAGTATGGTTCAGATCGCCGACCACCAGCTTCTGATCCCAATCCGGACAGCAAGCGCTCACTGTGCCGTCGGCGTTGACCGCCATCGCATAGAATATGTACGTGCAAACATCTTTCTCCAAGAGAGTTTGACGATATTGGCCCTCATGCTCCTCCATCGCGACCCCTGCTCGCTGCGCGACGTCGAATTCCGGCCAGATGGGCGAAAGTTTCTCCACAAAAATGCGGTCGCAATAATCGCCGAACAGATCGAAAAACCGCTGCCGATCCTGCTCACTCAGATAATCGCCCGGGATCTTGATCGTGACCTCGCATCGGCCGCGATGGGCATACAACCACCGTATGTTGTCCACCAGATGATCGAAATCCACATCCACCTTGGCATGCTGGGCATATTGCTCCCGAGTGACCCCCTCCAGTGAAACATTCAACCGGTCCAAACCTGCATCGACCAGCCGGGTGAGCAGGTCTGGCGAGAACATCGACGCATTCGTCGCCAGGTCGATGGATTGTATGCGACCGCTGGCCTTGGCCAAAGCAATCATGGTCGGCAGCTCTTTGTTCAAGAGCGGCTCCCCTATTTTGTTCATGCGCATCACCTTGAGCGGCTGAGGAAAGGCCTCCAGATCTTGGAGCAACTTCTTGAAGAGTTCGAGGTGCATGACGCTGCGCTTATACTCGGATGCCTTCACCAAATCCGCATGGCCGGTGGGACAAAAAGTACAGCGAAAGTTGCACGCGCTCGAAGGATCGACATACAACAGAAAGGGGGTCTCCAAGGGGATCGCTTCCTGCAGGAGCACGCGCTGTTCCAAATTCAGCTTCGATTTAATTTCAGCTTTCATGGTCGTCCCCCCCACTAGCTCCCTTTCGAATTCGATCGAGCACGGGATCGCTCGGCTGGCACGCAATACATCACCGCGCCTGTTCCACACCAACTGTGCAATCGCAGGTAATGCCGATAATCGGTCAGCTTGCCCATCAACCAGGACGGCAACTTCCAGAGACCTGCATCGCTGTGATAGATCGTCACCGATACGATCGGCCGATGGATGCGGAGACTTGCCTCGGCCCCCTGCAAGGCCTCCAGCTCATGCCCTTCAAGATGCAACTTGATATAGGTCGGTGCCACCTCCATGTCGTCCAGCGCCATTGCATCCACCATATCCGTGCCAAGCGAGGAGAGCTGCGACCCATAGCCGAGATGCGGGAAAAAGAGCCGCCGGCCGCCGGCCTGTGACAAGGCGCGGCGCAACAATCGATGCCTCTGCCTGAGGGAGCCGGACAACTGTTCCAGGTTTGCTTCTATTAAGGAGGCGTTACAGCTGTCCGGTTCGAACATCACGATCCCAGTGAAGCGGTCGCTGACCTTCTCGCGAAAAGCCTTGGCAGTTTCGCCGATATGGGCGCCAGCATCTATGAACACTTCCCGGTCTCCCAGGACCGAGGATACCTCCGGAATGAAATAGCGATGGGTCATGTCTACGGGCGCACCCTTGAATACCCAATCTTGGCGGAGACGGTGCCAGGCGATAAATTGCAGATGATGCGCCCGCGAAACATCGTCGCTCCAAGCGAACAATACCTGCTCGATCGCCGATCGCTCAGTCTCGTCCAATTCGCCCATGAACCAGCCGTTGCCCAAAGGATAGCGCGTGCGATAGGCTTCCGTGACGTCGTAAATCGGTATCACATCGCGCCAGCCCTGAGCCTTCAGTCGTTCGGCCAATTCCGCAAACCCGGTGGTGGCAATGCTCACGACGAGTGGAAGGGAACGTTTCAGGCTCATCGGCACGTGAAGAGGGTCCTGCATCGGCCAACGACCCCAAGCCTCAGAATCACGCAGTCTGTCGGCATCGGCATCTATCACCCAGTCAGGCTTTAGCCGCACATGTTCAAAAAACGTCATGGCCATCAGACCGAGCTTGCCGGCCCCATAGAGGGCGAACGGCCCCTTCAGGGAGCGAGGCCCCTCCGCAGGCGGACAGGAAAGGATCTCCGCAAACGCCGCCTGAGCAGAAGGCTTATCCGGTAGGGGCAGATGTCTTATCATGCCGGATCCCCAACCCCCACTCATCAGTCCGGCCTCCGCTGCGAAAGCAGGCTCGCTCATGCAACGCCCTCAATGCGCATTTTCATTTTGGGGATGAGTTCGTCGCGGTATCGATCGATATTGTCCGGTCGGCAGTGCGACAATTGCCCGCATTTGGAACAGACCGGATGCTGCATCCGCTTTCCTTCCAGGTGAGCCATGCGCAGTTCGTTAAACTCCCGCGAGTTCCATATCTCAGGGAGTGAGTGCAGTCGGGCATCGCCTACCCGCAGCTTGCGCCCCCAGTCGACAAAACAGGCGCTCGCCAATCCGTCTGCGTTGATCGACATTGCATAAAAGATATAGGGGCACGTATCCGTGATACTGATGGGCTGCTGATAAATGCCCGTCTCAATAGTGACGCCCAATCGAGTTTCGACATCGAAGTCCGGCCAGCAAGGAGCAAAATTCTCGATGAAGATTCGATCGCAATAATCCCCAAAGGTGTCGAAAAAATCGCGCTTCTCCGCTTCCGTAATCAACTCTCCCGGTATCTTGATGACGATCTCGCAGTCCATCTTATGGTCATACAACCACTTCACATTCTCGATAAATTTGGCGAGATCAAAATCGTATTTCGTGAAGTCCATGTACTCCGCTCGTGTCATGCCGTATGCGGAGATATTGATTTTGTCCAAGCCCGCTTCGATCAGCGGACCCATGCGCTCCGGGGTAATCATCGATCCATTCGTCGTGGTGTCTATATAGGGCACTCGTCCGCTGTTCTTGGCGTAGGCGATCATGTCGGCAAACCGTTTGTTCAACAGGGGTTCACCGTCTTTGTACAGGCGCAACACCTTTATCGATTGCGGGAACAGGGCCAGATCGTCGATAATTTTTCTGTACAGATCGAAATCCATCACACCCTGAAAACGCCCTGTTCCCTTGATCAAATCTCGATCGCCGGTGGGGCAGAATGTGCATCGAAAGTTACAGGCGCTGGAAGGATCGACGAACAGGATGAATGGCGTCTCCAAGGGAATAACGTCCTGCAAAGCTGTGCGGTCGTCCAAATTGATTCTTGGTTGTATTTTGGCTTTCATGTCCGGCAGTGCTCCTTGTTGTTTCGGTCACGCCTGATCGATCTTATCGGTCGACGGCGCATGAGTAGTCCTCTCTCACTCCCACCACACAGGGCGGATCGACCGTATTCTCCTGACGCGCACCGAACCGCAGCAAGTCTCGGCGGCCATGCTCGTCCGCGATTCTTCCGGCCAGCTCCCGGACCGTGACCGGAATGCCGGAACAGATATTGACTGCGCCTTGACGTCCGCCCAACGCCGTTTGAACGATCAATCGTCCGGCTTCCCGGACATCCAGAAAGTCCCTGATCTGATTCCCGCCTGTTAGTTCGGCGCATTCTCCTGCTTCCAATCGCGCTCGCAGATAGGGCACGAGCCGCCGGCCATCTTCGCCCTCGCCATAGAGATAAAACAGCCGGCACCAGGCGAATTCCGTTCCCTGCGCCGGCAACCAATGCGAGAGCGCCAGAAAGGCCGCTGCTTTGGCTCCGCCATAGGGGGTCGTCGGCTGTAGTGGCGTGTCCACTGAAAGCATTCCCCGGTTGACGTCATACTCAAAACAGGTGCCAACCCCTACAAATCTTCTGACCTTTGCTTGCACCGCACCTTGGGCCGCTTGAAGTGTGCCGAGCAGACATTCCAAATTCTTGGGCGAGTGCAGATATGTGCCGGGCTCTGCATACCAAGCGATGTGGATGACTGTGTCGATCCCGTCACAGGCATCAGCCCACCAGGCGGCGTTTTCAGTGAATAGGTCGGCAGTGGTGACAATGCTTTCGACCTCTCCATCAGATTCGAACGAACGATGAGTTCCATCGCGCACGACCACACGAATCGGCACGCCCGCCTCGCGTAAGGCACGCAGTACCTGACGCCCGACAAAGCCGGTTCCCCCGGTCACAAGACACAGGCCGCTCATGCCACCTCCAACTGCGGCACCGCCGTCACAAATCTCACCCGATAATCCGCCAATTCTGCGTACTCTTCTTTGACTTCTGCGGCGATATTCCAGGGGAGAATGAGCAGGTAATCGGGGCGATATTGGCGCAGGGCGGCAGGCGACAGAATCGGGATACGGCTACCCGGCATAAACTTTCGCTGCTTCGCCGGATTCTTATCCACCACATAGGGCAACAGATCCGACCGCACCCCGGCAAAGTTGAGCAACGTATTACCCTTGGCTGCCGCGCCATATGCAGCAATAATCTTCCCTGTGCTCTTCATTTCTAGCAAAAACTTCAGCAGATCGTTCTTGATGTTCTCCGCTCGTGTTTGGAAACCGGCATAAAATTCCTGGCCTCGCATGCCGGCGTCGTCCTCACGCTGCAGCAGTTCGTCGACAGAAGCCTCACGCGATCGACGCCCGGTGTCGACCCGTTGTGCGTAGACGCGCAAACTTCCTCCCTGGGTGGGAATTTCCTCTACATCGAACACCGTGAGCCCGTTACACCGGAAAATTCGTTCGACGCTCGTGAGTGACAGATAGGAAAAATGCTCGTGGTATGCGGTGTCGAATTGATTGTGCCGGACCATGTTCAAGAGGTGAGGGAACTCGAAGGTCGCCACGCCATGGGTTTTTAATAGGCTCGTGAAGCCTGCCACGAAATCATTGATGTCCGGAACGTGCGCCAGGACGTTATTCGCAACCATTACGTCTGCCTGGCGGTGAGCCGCCCCGAGTTCTTCAGCGAGCACCTTCCCGAAAAATGACCCGATAATTTCAATTCCCTTCCGGCGAGCCTCATGCGCCGTGCCTGCCGTTGGCTCAATGCCGTAGCAGGGGATGCCGGCTGTTGCGACATACTGCAGGAGGTAGCCATCGTTAGCTCCGACCTCGACAAGGCAGGAGTTCGATCCGATCCCAAAACGCCGGCATGTGGAGTCCACGTATTGCCGCGCATGCGCAAGCCAGCTGGTGGAGTAAGAGCTGAAGTAGCCGTAATGGTCGTTGAACATATTCTCGCGACCGACATAGTCTTCGGTTTGGACCAGCCAACAGTCCTCACAGACTACCAGCCTGAGGGGATAGCAAATTTCAGGAGCCCGTAATTGCTCATCGGTCAGATATGCATTCGACGGCGGCGCAATCCCGAGATCGAGAAACTGCAGGCGAGGTTCGGCGCCGCAATGTCGGCACTTCACAGCGAGGCTCCTTCAAATGCCGAAGCAACCGAGGGGTATCCCGCGTCCCGAAATGAGAGTTCACCCACCGGCAGCGGCCATTGAATGTCCAAATTTTTATCCAGTGCCGATAACCCTCCTTCGTGGGAAGACGAATAGGGCGCTGAGTGGCAGTAAATAAGTTCGACATCGTCGGTGAGGGCCTGAAAGCCGTGAGCAAAGCCTTCGGGTATCAGAAACGCGAGCTCGTTTTCCTTAGAAAGGTGTACCGCGTGCCAGTGTAGGAATGTGGGTGAGCCGATCCTGATATCCACGGCTACATCCCATACCTCACCGCGAATGCATGAGACCAGTTTCATTTCTGTTTTGGGGGGACGCTGAAAATGTAGCCCGCGAACCGTGCCGCGATTTCTGGTATAAGAATGGTTTATCTGCACAACGGGCTTCGTCCATCCGGCAGAGGCCAGTTCACCCTCACAGAACAAACGACAGAATGATCCACGACTGTCGCGGAGAGACTGCCGAGTGATCACCTTCAGACAGGCCAGCGGTGTATCGACAACCATAAATCGACTCATCAATCTACCGCCCGATAGGCCGTAAGGTCGGCTTCGCATAATATGCGGCCGGATTGCCCCCCGGCCTGACCGTCATACCATTGCATCGTTCGCTCCACCGCGGTGGCGAGCGGCCACTTGGGCTCCACTCCGAGCAATGTACGAGCTTTCTCCACTTTCAATATCAAGGACTCTGCCTCGTACGTCCCTTCGCTCCCGTTGCCATAGGCCACCTCTCCATGACCATAGGCCGCTCGTGCCAGTTCCAGCACCTCGCGGACCGTGGCAGTCTCATGGGCCGGCGGGCCGAAGTTGTATGCCCCGGCAAGCGACTGGTTGTCCCAAAGTTTCTCGACCAGACTCATATATCCAGAGAGAGGCTCAAGCACATGCTGCCATGGCCGCACCGCATTCGGACGACGCACGTGGAGTGTATGGCCTGAACTCCAGGCTCGGATCGCATCCGGTATTAGACGGTCGGCTGCCCAGTCTCCCCCTCCAATCACATTTCCGGCCCTGGCAGTCGCGACCGCAACCGCGCGATCCTTCAAAAAAGAGGCACGATAACAGTCCGTCACAATTTCGCAGGCCGCTTTGCTGGCGCTGTAAGGATCGTGGCCGCCAAGCGCGTCGTCCTCGGTATAGGGGTTGGACGGGCCGGGATTTTTATACACCTTGTCGGTTGTTACAATGACAACCACGCGCACACTGTCGATGGCGCGCAACGACTCAAGGAGGTGCGTGGTGCCCATGATATTGGTGGCCAGCGTTTCGATCGGTACCCGGTAACTTGCTCGAACGAGAGGCTGGGCTGCCAGATGAACGACAATTTCCGGAAGAACCGTGCGTACGATCGGTACCAGCGCCTTCTCAACTCGGATGTCGCAATAGTAACTGTCGAGTGTTTTGTCGACGTGCGCGAGGTGATAGAGGTTGGGCTCCGTCGCCGGAGGCAAGGACACTCCTGTGACACGGGCGCCAAGACTCGCCATCCAAAGCGATAACCAGCTTCCTTTGAATCCGGTGTGCCCTGTGAGCAGCACCCGCTTTCCTCCCCAGAACGAATCCGTCGGCGGCATTACCAAACCTTCCACGGTGCAGAGCCTGACTGCCAGAAATCTTCCAATTGAGTTTTGTCACGCAGCGTATCCATCGGGCGCCAAAACCCGCGATGTTCAAACGCCATCAGTTCACCCAATTTTGCCAGGCGATCCAGCGGCGGTCCTTCCCACGACGTCTGGTCGCCTTCGATGAGATCGATGACTCTTGGCGAAAGAACGAAAAATCCACCATTGATGAACCCGCCGTCGCCCGGAGGCTTTTCTTTGAATCCGGTAACCTCCGACCTATCCAAGACGAGCGCCCCATAACGTCCCGGCGGTACGACTGCGCACACTGTGGCAAGCTTGCCATGAGACCGGTGAAAAGCGATCTCCGCGCCGACGTCAAGATCCGTCACCCCATCGCCGTACGTGCAGCAAAATGCCTCCTCTTCACGCAGATATTCCCTAGCGCGTTTGAGGCGACCACCGGTCATCGTATGTTCACCGGTGTCCACCAGCGTCACTCGCCAGGGTTCGGCATGATTCTGATGGACCTCCACTTTGTTGTGGGCGATGTCGATAGTGAGGTCGGACCGATACATGAAGTAATTAATGAAGTAATCCTTGATCATTGTCCCCTTGTATCCGAGGCAGATGACGAAGTCATTGACGCCATGCGCAGCATAGATTTTCATGATGTGCCAGAGGATCGGTTTTCCTCCGATCTCTACCATCGGTTTGGGGCGCCCTACCGTCTCTTCACTGAGGCGCGATCCGATCCCGCCGGCTAGAATGACAGCTTTCATGATGAGCGCTCACTTCCGAGATTCATGCCGGTACACATGTTGTACAACCTCGATCCATGAGACGACTCGCATGAGTGCAAGGCTTGCGCCATTCGGCATGGAATCGAAGGGAAGAGAGAAATGGACTGAGGATAGCGGGTCCAGAGAACTGTGCAGAGGAAAGAGCGCGATTCAATCAGGCAAGAATTACCTAGTAAACGGCAAATCCGTCACGGTTCTGACGGAGGCGTCAAAAATCCCCAATCGGTTTGCCGCTGCATCACAGAGTACTCAATGGCTTTTTGAACGTTCCCTCCCCACCCACGGAATTCGATGGACTCTTTTCCGTTATAGCGAAACTCGATGCCGAGCACGAGAGCACCGTCACGTTCCGCAATATTCTTGATCGCACCTCCCAGATGCGAGATGTGCCCGATTCCGATCAGCTCGAACTCTAAATAGACCATGGCGCCTAACACCAGCGCGTCTGGCGCCCTCTGTAGCATGATCCGGCAACCGGACTGGCTGAGATCCTGTAACAGGCCGCCGATGGGCGCTGGTCCATTCGGATGGGTCACCAGCGCATTTCCTTGGGTCGTTTGCCGTAGGAGCAATGGCTCGTTGCTGGCAACGCGGGCATGCTTGCGGAGATGGATCTCCTCGGTCCTCTTGGGAAAGGCGAGATACAGAAGGGGAAGCGGAGACGTCTGCGTCATGCAGATTTCACTCTGATACGCGACGAGCTTACCCGCCACCATCGAACGAACAAGACAGCGGGTTCCTGTTTCGCATGGCACCGCTTGTCCAAAATGAAATGGCCATTCACAGATCAACCAGGCTCGCTCTCTCCAGCCCAGCAATGTGGAACCACAGTTCACCGGGTCTTGACCGGATCCGATGACTAGCTGAAGCGGTAATCCGACCTTGAGAATGGCCGACTGCGCGGGAGTATGCTCAGGGTCCATTAGGCGGCTTCCTTATCGAGATAGGCGTGGGAATCAATCCCCAACGTGGTGGGATCGAGGATCGACGTGATCGTCTTCGTCGGTTTGCGAAGCTGGATTGCGAGGTCGAGATCGAGAGGAGTGGATCGATGACACCCGGCTTCATCTGTGATCAGTATGACCAGGGGGCGTAACGGAGCTTGGTGATTAAATTGCCTCACGATGGCTTTTTCTCCTGTATCGAGCAACACACAGGAACCGACCGGGTAGACCCCCACGACCTGGACGAACTGCTGGGCCAGCGTCCCGTCCACGTGGCCCTGCGCCCCCAATTTATAGAGCATCTGCAGCGTGTCATACGGCGTCTTCCCTTTGTGATAACAACGGTCGCTCGTCACGGCATCATAGATATCCACTATTGCCGCTATGAGTCCGAATTCACTAAGGTCTGCTTTGGGTCGTCGATGGGGGTATCCGGTCCCATCAACGCGCTCATGATGCTCCAGTGCGGGCTTCAGAAACATGTCATTGAGGCCGGTGGTACTCGCCAAGATCTCCGCCCCACGCAGAACGTGTTGTCTCATAATCTCAAACTCGCCGGGATCATAGCGCCCCGGCTTATTCAGAATTTCCACCGGAATGAGTGTCTTGCCGATGTCGTGCAACAGCATGCCCGTTCCGAGCTGAAGCAACGCCACGCGCTCATACCCGAGATGTCTCCCGACCGACAGCGCCAGCGCCGACGTGTTGACCGAATGGAAAAACGTATATTCGTCGAACTGTTTGAGGCGCGTCAGACTGGTGAGCGCATCAGGGTTGCGCAAGATACTGTCGGACATCTTCCCGACCACTTCACTGACCGCCTCCATATTCAACGCGCGGCCCATGCGGACATCTTCCATTGCCTGTTGAATGACCAGTTTGGCGGCCTGGTACACCTGCCTCGCTGCGGGCAACTCCTCGGCAAATGGAACGGTCGCCGGCTCCGGCTCGGGGGGTGTGACTATCGGCTGAATCGGTTCCGTCTCCGGAAGGATGGTTGACAGGACAGGGCCGGAGTCCGAATCCGCGTCATCAACCTCGACATCGAGCTGTTGGACACCGCTGGTGTACAGTTGCTGTATCTGGTCTGAAGACGTAATCCTGAACCGATGACGCAAAAAAGGCGTGGACAACCAGGAACGGTCGAGCTTCTCGACCGTCATGCCGATTTTCAGCTGATCGATGGAAATTCGCTTGCGCATCGTCCTCCGGACGCTGTGAGCGCCAGGTAGATAGGCTGAAGGGGTTCAGGCTGAAGTGTTCGGAACTTCAGCATAAAAGCATTCAGCCTGAACCCCTGAGTCCGAACCATTGAACAGCAACATGTCCTGATGGACTCTATCGGTGTCGAAGGGAGAATCTTGAGAGAGGCCGAGGACTGGCTCCGCCTTTAAATCTGGACAGGCGTCAGAGGAATGGCGCCAGCCCCCTATCATCAAGTTCAGTTCAATTTATCCCGATACAAAGGGGGCTGGCTCCGGTTTTACCGGCACCTGTCCCCATAGCTTGGCGCGCTATCAAGGGGGGTAGCTCCCTTAGGCGATCATCGATGAAGCACACGAAAACGATTTCGATCGATCAACTTAAGCCCGGAATGTTCGTTGTGGGAATGGACCAGCCTTGGTACCGAACTCCCTTCCTGACCCATAAACGATTGATCCGCGATTCGAGAGACATTGAGCTGCTCCGACAAATCGGGGTCAGAGAGCTGAAGATCGACTCAAGCCAGGGCCTCGACGTGGAGCAGGCCCCTTCGGGAGACGCGGCTCCTGCACAGGACACAGAACAGACAACAGTCGCCGCTCCTCAGCCGAACCATTTCCCGCAGCCTACAGCGCCAGGAACGGCTTCGAAGCCCGATTCCAACACAGAGACGAACCCAGCAGAGCAGCCGTCTGCCACGCAGGAAGGCACACCGACCCCGGCGATTACAAGGGAACAGGCCGCGGCTGCCCAAGAGACCTACAACCAGGCAGTCCGTTCGATGGAACGGATGTTTAAGGAATTAGAGACAGGCGGAATCTCACGACTGGAGAAATTGCAATCGGTCGTCTCGGATGTGCTCACACGAGTGCTGAACGATGATGCCTCTATGCTCAATCTTTTCTCTCTCCAGAAAATGAAACGATTCGATCGCACATTGGCGTCGCATGCACTTGATATCTGCACCCTCTCACTTATCGTAGGTCAAAACTACGGGGTTCGAGAGGGAGACCTGGAGGAGCTCGGCGCCGGTGCGTTACTGCATGACGTCGGCTACATCCGGCTGCCACGAAATCTATACCGGCGAAGCCACGACCTCACCGAGCAAGAGATGGCCATCATGCAACAGCATCCTGAGCTGGGGCTGGCGACCTTGAAGGATGCTAAGGAGGACAGGAATGCGGTCGTCCGGATTGTCACGGAGCATCATGAGCGCGGCGATGGAAGCGGATTTCCACATAAGCTCAAAGGAGACTCCCTCTCGATCTTGGCACAGCTCGTCGGCGCGGTGGACATCTATGACGGCATGGTGAGTCGTCGCGGAGGCAAGCCGGCAATGCTGCCGCACGATGCCATCCGACAATTGTTTCGGCTTGGGGATACAGGACAATACCCCAAGGATTTGATCCAAACCTTGATCGGCAGTCTTGGCGTGTACCCGATCGGCAGTCTGGCCTTAATGAATACGGGAGAACAGGCTGTGGTTGTGGGATTGAATCGCACACAGAGACTCAAACCGGTCGTCAAAGTAATTACCGACCCGTGGGGAGGAGTCTATCTCACTCCGATCCGCATCGATCTGGGAGCGCAGGCAACGGGGCAGCCAGCTCGCGCAATCTTAAAGGTGTTGGATCCTTTGCATGAACAGGTGAACGTGGCCATGGTTCTGGACGGCGTGCACGAAGAGGCAGCCTGATGAAACACACCACGAAAAATCGCGAGAAATCACCCCGCTCCCTGCGACCGACGCCAGTCTGTCCACACCTGAACCTTGCTGTGTTGGACACGCTCCCGCTCGGAGTACTCATGCTAGACAGACAGCTTCACGTCGTTTCGATGAATGCCGAAGCTGCCCGCCTCCTGGGACACACAGCTGATTTCTGCTCGTCTAAACCGCTTCGCGAGGTATTGCCGAGGCAGGCTGGTATATCGGGGCACGACATGGCGGCGCGGATTCAAGCCTCCATGTCCGATGGTCGCCCAATACAAGGAGCCAGAGCTACGCTCGCAGACCCGGTGAATGAATCACAGCCGGTTGAATGGAGCTATGTCCCTCTGGATCTCGATGAATGCCCCGGCGGCCTGTTGACGATACGCGATCTGACTCGGGAGAAGGAACTGCAGCAGGATTGCGACCGGCTGGCGCGGATAGCAGAAGAGAGCCCTTCCCCTATTATCGAATTGGACTCCGATGCCAATCTCGTCTATGCAAATCCCGCGATGGCGCAGTTGCTACAGCGATTCGGCTATGCCGCGAACGGATTCCCTGTGGTCTGTCCCGATGATCTGCCGAAACTCGTCCAACGCTGTCTCGAATCGGGACGGGAGATAGGGGGAGAAGACATCCGTATGGCCGAAGCAGGCTACTCATGGACTTTCCGTCCAGTTCCCTCGCATCGGTTAGTCCGCGGCTACGCGGTCGATATGACGGATATCCATGCAGCACAAACGGAACTCCACCGGTCGGCAGAACACCTTCGCAACAGCAATCGCCGGTTAGATCAGGCACTCCAGGCGGCGCAGAATGCCGCTCGAGTAAAAGATTCGTTTTTAGCGACTGTGAGCCACGAGTTGCGGACACCTATGAACGGAGTCATTGGGATGACGGGCCTACTCATGGACACGGAGCCGTCTGAGGAACAACAAACCTATATCGAAACCATCCGTCAATGCGGCGAGGCTTTATTGAACTTGATCAACGATATTCTCGACTACGGCAAGATCGAATCCGGCAAACTTGACATGGAATGTATCGACTTCAACCTCCGCACGACGGTGGAAGATGTCTTAGGCCAGTTCGCGGAACGGGCGCAGACGAAAGGATTGGAAATCACTGGACTTGTCCATGCGGCACTTCCGACGGGCCTCCGCGGCGACCCGGGACGTCTCCGTCAGATCCTGACGAACTTCGTCGGCAATGCGATCAAATTTACCGAACAGGGTGAAGTGACGATTCAAGCATTCCTTGAGAGAGATCTGGATGATGCGGTGGTTGTTCGATTCGAAGTCACGGACAGCGGAATCGGCATTCCTCCGGATATACAGGCCCGACTCTTCCAACCCTTTACCCAGGCAGATAGCTCTACATCGCGCAAATATGGAGGAACCGGCCTAGGACTTGCGATCTCGAAACAATTGGTTGAGCAGATGGACGGTACCGTCGGCATCATCAGCCAACTGGGGCGAGGCAGCACATTCTGGGCCACTGCCCGCTTTCTCAAACAGACGATTTCTCCTCTGGCCATCATGCCGTCGGCTGAACTATCCGGGCGTCGCGTCCTGATCGTAGACGACAATGAATCGAACCGGATCATTCTCCACCACCTGGTCACGGGATGGGGAATGGTCGACGATCAAGCCCAGGATGCAACCTCAGCCATCGCACTGATCGAGCAACAGGCAGAGAAAGGCCTCTCGTACGATATCGCCGTTGTCGATATGTTGATGCCCGGCAAGGACGGGTTACAACTTGCGAAAGAACTCAAAAAGCATCCAGTGGGATCCCTCGTCCGTCTCATCGTCCTCACTTCGCTCATTCAGCGAGGACACGCAGAATTGGCACGCCAAGCCGGGTTTGTTGCCTATCTCACCAAGCCGGTCCGCCACGATCAACTTGCGAACTGTTTGAGAACCGTGCTTGGTTTGCCGGGACTTATGGAGCAAGCAACAGCGTCGCAGCCCACGACAGCCACGCCGCAGCTCATCACAAGGCATACTCTAGCGGAGACGGGGTCGGCTCTGCGAATTTTGGTGGCGGAAGACAATCTGATCAATCAGAAACTCACCGTTCGCATGCTAGAGAAGCTCGGTCTTCAATCGGATGTCGTGGAAAACGGTCAAGAAGCGCTAACAGCCTTAAATCGAAACTCCTATGCTATCGTCCTCATGGACTGTCAGATGCCGATCGTCGATGGCTTCGAGGCGACCAGGCTCATTCGACAACGTGAAGCGCAAGATGGAGCGAACGACGCACCGCCTCGCCATATTCCGATCATCGCAGTGACGGCCAACGCCATGCGGGGGGATCGAGAACGCTGTCTTGCGGCAGGTATGGACGACTACCTCACCAAACCTCTACGGAAAGAAGACCTCAAAGGAGCCCTTGACCGCTGGCTTCCAGCCTCTATTCAGTCACAGGCCTCCCTTGCCCCGGGAACGGAAGAAAACATGGAAGGGCAAGACAACGGGTCTCTCCCCGTCATCTTCGATGCGGTTACAATGGTACGCAATATCGGATGCGACCGCGCATTAATGGAGGAGTTGGTTAATCTGTTCCTCCAGCGCTATCAAACCATGTTGGAGGGAATCCGCACCGCCCTGGCCGATGGAGATCGGCAGGCCGTGGAACAGGCAGCGCATCTCCTCAAAGGGACAGCCAGCAATCTCTGCGCATCGGAGGTGGTCTTATCCGCCAGTCAATTGGAAGCGCTGGGGCGACTCGGCACGTTGGTTGAAGGACCGATCCTCTACGTTCAGATTGAAAAAGCAGTGCTACGCCTTGTTCAGGTTCTGGAAGAGCGATGCCGGGCGCAGACCGCAACCGGGAAACGTGCAGCGTAAGGGACAGGCTCCATCGTCCTCGACGGTGCCTGTCCCGGTTCGGAGGGGGACAGACACCACGCGGAGGCGCGGGGAAGGGTGTCAGTCCCCACCTAGGCCGGAATTGCCTCGGCGAGAGGAAGGATCAGGGTATGAGCGGCACGCCTCGGGGCGGAAAATACCGGATATCGAGTGGGATAATCCTCGGACAGCACAAGTTGCTTGCAGAGTCTTGTGCGGTGGTTCATGAGCAGAGGACCGCGAAGATTGGCGGTCACTGCGGATGGATCGTCAGATGGAATGGTCAGGATGACGGCAAGACCCAACTCGTCAGTCTCGCTCCCCTCCACTTCACCACGCGCCTCCGGAGAAACCGTCACTTGATACTGTTCATTGAACAACGCAGGATCGATGACCACGAATGCAAGGGACGCCTCTTCCACGCAGTGCAGCCATTTGAACGGCGCATCGGTGTCATGATCGAGAATCACATAGCGAGTCCATTCTGGAAACCCGAGCAGACCTGACGGGAATGTCAGCAACGATTCAGCAGGGATGTTCAAAGTTCCGAAGCGAGTCGATGCGACAACCATCACGAAGACTCCTTACGTTCAAGCGGTTTTTCTGCGCAACAATCGTTGAAATACATCGAGCGGAACCACCGGGGTACGCGCCGCGAGTTGGTTCTCTTCTTGAATCCTGACACAGACCTCATCACGATGCACTTCGATCGTTCGTGGCGCTTCCACGCCCAAGCGGACCTGCCCATTCTTAATCCCCAACACCACGACCCGGATGTCCGGACCGATGGCCACTCCTTCACCGCGTTTTCGTGTCAGGACCAGCATCCGTGCAGTCCGCTCTCTAGCAGAATACTGAAAAAGTCCCTCTTCTCATCTTTTTGAGCATCCTGCGACTATTTGCCACCTGCGCCCACCAGACTATGTCGGCATTCGCGTTCGAAACTTAAGAATGTGCTGAAATCATCCTTAACCGCCGCCAACATTCTTTCCCGCTCAACCTTAACCTCAGCCTCAACCTGATTCAGAGTTGTTCTCAGCGGAGAAACCTGAGAAGCGATAGGTCGAACAACCGCGAAAATGTTTGGCTGGTCGCTTCATAAGCCGTTTCCTGGAGCTTGAGTTCAGTCAGCGCCGTCGCCAAATCTGTGTCGGTTTGATCTGAGAGCACATTCTGAATAGCCTCCGACACCACCAGCGAGATCCCGTTTGCTTGGTCGAGGCGATTGGCAATAGCCCCGATCTGCCCCTGCGCAAGACTCACCTGGCCGATCGCCTGGTCGAGGTCTCCGATGCCCGCTTCAATCCCCGCACCATTGTTTGCCTCCAAGGCGGTCAATAGGTTGGCGAGATCGTCAAAGATGTTCGTCGTAGCGCCCGCGAACACCTGATCGCCGGGAAGAACGATCTGTGTGGTCTGGTTCGGGCCAACCGCAATGGACTGACTCTCACTGTTTCCCTGATAGGAAACGGAATCGCCGATGCCCAACACGAAGGGAGGGGCATCGGTCTTCGTTCCGGCAAATACCGGTTGTCCGTTTACTTCGGCATTGGCAAGCTGAATCAATTGCCGATGCAGTTGACGAACCTCTTGAGCGATCGCCACCCGTCCCTGTGCAGACGTTGTGTCACTCCTCGCTTGCACCGCAAGTTCTCGAACACGACTGAGCAGATTCTGCGTCTGCCCCAGAGTCTGATCGGCTACTGCGACACGCGCGGTACCGAATTGGATGTTCCTGATCCATTGACTGTTGTCCGCGAGTGAGGACTTTTCAAGGATGGCCTGACCGAAAATGGCGGGATCATCGGAGGGTTTGGCAATACGTTGCTGGGACGCGATCTGTTCATGGACCCGGACAATACGTTCCTTCACGCGCTGCAAGCTTCCGGCCGTCGAGCCGAACAATTGTTGATCAGCCACTCGCATGGTCAGGCTCCTTCTTCTGGCAAGATAAGGTTAAGGTTCAGGCTGAGGTTAAGCTTCGATCTTCGCTCAACCTTAACCTTAACCTCAGTCTATCTCGCGCAGCTATGCTGCGCGTGATCATCGCTTGATCGATAAGATGGTTTGAAACATCTCGTCCGCAATGACGATCATCCGCGAAGCCGCCTCAAAACTCCGTTGATATTGGAGAAGATTGGCAAGCTCTTCGTCCATCGATACGCCGGAGATGGAGGCACGTTGCGACGTTAATTGGTCATGAAGTATCTGTTGCGCCTTCAGATTACCTTCGACCCCCTGCAGGGTCGAACCGAAACTTCCGGCGGTCGTGCTGTAATACTCTTGAAACGTCGCATTGCCGAGCGAGGCGAAGTCCTGGTTCCTGAGGTCAGCCAGAGCCAGGACATTGGCATTATTTCCTGGGACTCCTATTGCAGTCGACGAGCCCGCGATTTGCCGTACGTTGGTCAATGACACAGCCATCGTACCAGCGGTCGTTCCCGTCGGCGCGAAGAAGTTTATATTGGTAGAGCCGTCCAATCCAAACCCTGATCGGTGCTGTTGATTGACCTGGGTGACAATTTCCGAGCTTAATGCGTCGAGCGAGGCCCGCAACGAAGGGATGGTTTGATCGCGGACGTCAAGAAGCCCCTTGAGCTTCCCGCTTTGAATCACTGACGACAGATTGCTGGTAGCCCCTGTTCCTGCGTCATAGTGAACAGCCAGCAGGCCATTGTTGCCGGGATCCGGAACCCCGACCAGCTGGTAGTTCCGTTCCTTGTCCACGAGCACCTGTCCACGACCGGCAAACACCGTCAATTGGCCGGTCGCATCTTCGATCGATGACACCTCGATCAACTCGCCCAAACCTGCGAGGGCAACTCCCCGTTGATCGCGCAGATCGTTGGCATGTTGTCCATGGGACTCAGCAGCGGCGATTTTTGCATTCAGGTCCGCAATCTGGCTGGTCAGCCGGTTCGCATCCGTGATGGTCTGGCCGAGTTGACGATTGATGGACCCCTGCGCAGCAGTCAGATCTGCATCAGACTGATTGAGTCGGGCAGCGAGCCCCGTGGCTTTTGAGAGGAACACAGTCCTGGCAGACAAGTCACTCGGGTTGGTCGCCACATCCTGAAGCGCCCCGAAAAATTCATTGAGCCCCGCACCGATGCCCTGGTTGTTGGCGTCCCCGAACAGTGACTCCAGCTGAGCTAGGCTGTTGCTCGAAGCGGTAAACTCTCCCAACCGTTCACGGGAAGCGAGGAGCTGCGCATCGACAAAGGAATCGAATGCGCGTCTGATTGACTCGGCATGCACGCCCGTGCCGATCTGACCTGGAGATCCGTTCTCAGGCCTGTTCTCAGCCAGAGTGACCTCTTGCCGGGAATAGCCTGGCGTATTGACATTCGCGACGTTGTGGCCCGCGACGGTGATGGCTTGCTGGGCAGTAAACAGGGCGGATTTACCGATGTCCGCCAGTCGATTAATAGCCATCTGAGACTCCGCGGGACCGCAGCATTTGAAGAGGGTTGAGGTTGAAGTCGAGGTTGAGCACAGTCTTAACCTTCCACAACGCGGCTACCCCTTCTGATGAAACATCAGCGCACCCATACCACATCCCTGAGGTTCTCCGGACCCGGAGTAGAGTCCCAAGGGGGCCGTGGCCTGGCGTACGACGTTCAGCCCTTTTGTGATAAAAACTTGAAGGCTGTTCAGGATGCCGGCGTTGATTGATATCTCGTGACGAAGCGCGCGAATTTTCCCCGCCATCCTTGTATAGAGTCTTTCTAACCGCTGAGCCTCTGCTGTTTCGAGCCGCTCCAGAATGACGCTCAGAGAGATGGTCGAAGGGGCAAGATTCCAATGACCAGCCAGCAGTGCAAGCCAGGCCGCTCGCTCCGTTTCAAGCAGATGAAGATCGTTAAGCAACTCGGCTCGCTGATGATTGACCTCTGCCATGTCCATCAATTTCAACGTGCGAAGGACTTGCCGTTCCCGCTGAATATTGTGCGCCAGCGCATCGCACTGGGCTTCTTCACGGCGTAGGATGTGATCGAGTTCCTGGAGGGCCGTCGCGATATCCTGCATGGTTCCCCGTACCAGTGAAGGGTGAATCGTTAATCGTGAAGCGTTTGCCGTTTTCTTGCGAGACTCGCGAGGCGGGGTGAAGGCTTAAGACTGAAGGCTGAAGTGTTCGGATCTCTGATCCCTGGTCCTCGGCCTTCAGCCTGCACCCCTTCAGCCTTCCCAGCCTATTAAAGAACTGCGTCGGTGAGCGTCTGATGGATCAGCGCGTCGGCAACCTGTTTTCCCGAGACTGAGTAGGTGCCGGCCTCCACTGCTCGACTAATGCTCTCGATCCGCTCTTCTCGCGCAGTATCCGGCTGGTCGGCCAACGACTTGATACGCTGAATCTCCTTTGCCCGATCTGAGATCTGCACACGATCCTGGCGCCCATCCTGTTGGGTTCTCTGCTTCGCGCCGATGACTTCGGCTCCCTGGATACCAAGTAGGAGCTTCGCAAGATGATCTGGCTTACCATGACCGGAGATCTGCATGACGGTAGCTCCTCTCTGCTCTCTCTTTTAGTGGTCCTTGTCGGCTATAGTATCGGTTGCCGGTTCTGAAAACTTGAGGAGGGAAGCATCTTTTCCGTGTATTCCTGAATGATCCTGGTTAGACCCAGCCCACCTGCCTGGGAAGCCAATCGACCGATTTCCTGGTCATAGAAGGAGTAAAAGTAGGCTCCGCCCTTGTTCTCCAGTGCTCCTTTTGGAATCGTTTCTCTCATGACTTTCAATAGATTAGAGATAAAGTAGGCTTCGAATTCATGGGCTGCGCCTTTGAGGGCATCCAGTTCGCCCTGCCGGTCCTCTGTATGTATTTCTGGCAGCTTCGACAGGTTATATTGGGTTTGGGCTATATAATGGTTAAAGCCCTGCATTGCAATGGTACCGCTCACAATATCACCGTAACGTATTTACGCATTTGAACAATTGCTTACCTATATTACATCAAGATTTGCTTGAAGTGCTCCTGCCGCTTTGAGGGCTGACAAAATTGCGACCAGATCCCGGGGAGTTACCCCGACCGCATTCAATGCTCCCACGACATCCCCAAGCGTCACGGTTTCATCCATGACAACCAGTCTGGACTCCTGCTCCTTCACCTCCGTGTGAACATCTTCTGTGACTGTCGTATGCCCGGCGCTGTTTCCAAAGATCGGAGCTGAAGGCTGCGAGACGTTTTGCGTATTCTTTACCGAAATCGTCAGATTGCCATGCGACACGGCGCAAGTCGAGATACGAACATGCTCTCCCAACACCACTGTACCGGTCCGTTCGTTCACGACAACCTTCGCCGGCAGGTCCACATTGACGTCCAGTCCTTCGATCGTGGAAATGTACTCGACGACCCGGCCTCGGAATGTGGCAGGAATCGCCGCCCGGACAAGTCCGGCACTCACCGCCGTCGCACTTCCCTTGCCGAATACCCCGTCTATCGCCTCCGTCGTCCGCATCGCCGTTGTAAAATCAGGGTTGCGCAAAAGCAGCGACACGGTCTCCCACGACTCAATTTCAATGCCTGCATCCTTTTCAATGATCGCACCTCCCGGTACGATTCCTGCGGACTGATGGTTCTTCGTCACGGTGGATCCGCCGGCCCCGCCCGTTCCTCCCAAGAATCCGCCGATTGATACAGGCCCCTGCGCCACAGCGTACACTTGTTGGTTCGCGGCCTTCAGCGGGGTCAGCAGCAATGTGCCGCCTTGTAGGCTCTTCGCATTTGCCATCGACGAGACCAGCACATCAACCGTCAAGCCCGGCTTCGCGAAGGGCGGCAATTTGGCCGTCACCATCACCGACGCGATGTTGCGTGTGAGCAACTGAATCGGGTCGATGACGAGGTTGATGCCCATCTTGTTCAACATCGACATCATGGCCTGAATCGTAAACTGGCCGCCGATGACCTGATCGCCGGTTCGGTCCAAGCCGACGACCAGGCCGTATCCGATCAACTGGTTGTCCCGAACACCCTCGAAAGATCCCACGTCCTTAATGCGAACCGCCTGCGCCGGTATTGCCCAGAGGAGACTTGCCAATAGCAACAACCCGATGTGTATTTTTGTTCGTGTCATGTCGTGTGCCTCACATGGGTAAGAGATGAATCTGCCCTTCGGCGAAAGAAACGGGCGAACCAACCAGGTTCTTCAGGGCTGACGGACGGAAGGAATGATTCGGGCCTCCAGGGAGCGCCTTTACCGCCCACACCATTACTTTGGTATCGAGGGGGATCTACCTCTGCGCGGCGAACGACCCGGTTCATCACCAACATCTCCAGTGATCGTCTCACGGTCGTACGATGCCACAGGTCCCAACGTATCCCCTTTGTGCGCCGCATGACATGTTTCATGGAGCCTCTGTCCTTCTCCTTACCAGGGACTGATCCAATCAAGTATCCGGACAAGCCACCCGGGACGTTGGACATCGTCCAGCACTCCCAGCCCCGAATATTCGATCTTGGCATCGGCGATGGCAGATGACAGCACGGTATTCTTGGTATTGACATCGACCCGCCGCACGATGCCGCCGATCGACATCAATTGCTTCTCACTATTCACCGTGACCTCCCTGCGGCCCTCCACCCGGAGATCACCGTTGGGTAGAACTTCCGTGACAACGACAGAGATGGTTCCCGTCAAGGTCCCTTCACGGTTCGTGGCGCCTTTGCCGCCAAACTTGTTCGAGGCGCTTGCGTCGATTCCGAGCCCCCGTCTGGCTTCGGCGCCCAGGCGAAAACCGGGAATACCGACGTATCCTATGGCGCTGCCGGCCAGGCTGTTTTGGATTGAGGAATCCCGATCGACCGAGGTGTCAGCTGATTTCGACCCCTTATGGTTCTCAACAATTTTAATGGTCAGCACATCTCCCACCCGCATCGCCCGTAAATCCTCATAGAGGTAGGCCCGGCCATTTTCTTCCTGCCACAGGGAACCCAGCGTCTTCGGCGGGGGCAACGGAGGCACCATAAGCTTTGAGGCGACTCTTTCCGACGATGCCGCGCAACCATAGCTCAGAACTGCGACCGCCAGAATGGTCGCTGCCATGACCGCAGGCGACCTATCAATTGCCAAAAGGTGCCTGGGATGATCCCAACGGCGCGCGTGTTCCCAATCCTCCAGTTCAATTTCAAGGGTGGCCTGGTCGACCCTCGATTGCGCGCGTCGAACGAGCACATTCTGATCGTGCGCGTTCCGCGAGCAGGAGGCCGGCCAGGCTACCCTGTTCCCTTTTTTCAGCACCCTGCTAAAATTCGACACGTACTGCTCCCGGTCCAATAATCTTTGCGCGCAGCTCTTTACCAGAGTCAGCGTTGGCCACCGTGATGGTCTGTCCGATTTCCCCGCTCGATTTGGTCACCCCGATCGCTTGAATTGAGAGCCCCCCGCGCCTGGCTTCGATGGACACGCGATCCCCCTTGCGCACGGCGTACGGCTTCTTCACCATCCCGAGACGAATCGGATTGTTGACCTGCAACGGGCGCGCAGCGCTCTTCCCGATGACATCCCTCACATTCGTGATCAACTGATGATCCAAATCAGTGAGTTTGACTGGGTGAACGGCAACATCCTCTGCTTCAAGTACGCTATCAATCGGGAGAACCCTTGTCGGAACGACGGCGTCGATGGACGCCGAAACATCGGCAATGGCATCGATCGTCTGCCACGGTTTCCCGTTGACGTTGACCTGCACATGAAATGTCCGTCGCCCAAGACCTTCTCCATTTCCATTCGGGGAGATCCTCAGGTGGACGGCACCGGATGGAATCTTCAAGGGATCAAGCGGATCCACCATGGCAATATGGACGGCACGGACTCTACCCGCCATGTCTTGCTCGAGCAGCCGCAGAATACTTCGATGAATTTGCTCAGGATGCAATTGCTGAAGGGCGGGCCTTGACTCACTGCGCTTCAAGACTGAGCGATCTTCCTGGCCGGTTTCTCCGGCGAATCCTGCTTGAGACTGTTGCAGGGTGGCAGCCTCTGTCATGAGGGGCCAGAACCAGAGGATGGTCGATAGAGCGAACGGAATGTATACACGAGGTGCAGTCATGAAAAAGATTCCTCCCTGGATCGGACTTACCGCTTCAGATTGTTCGCGATGGACATCATTTCATCGGAAGCTTGAATCGTCTTCGAGTTAATTTCATAGCTGCGTTGCGCAATGATCATGTTGACCATCTCCTCCGCCAGGTTCACGTTGGAACTTTCCAGAAACCCCTGTTGGATCGCTCCAAATCCGGTGGAGAAGCCGCCGGTTCCCTGCAACGGAGGGCCGGAGGAAAAACTGTCGAGAAAGAGATTATTTCCCACGGCGACAAGCCCCGAGGGATTATCAAATCGGGTTAATTGGATCTGCCCCACTTGCGACGCCTGGGTGACGCCAGGCAGCAATACAGATACGGTGCCGTCTTGGCCGATGTCGAGTTTCAATGCCCCCGATGGAATCGTAATGACAGGATTGAGAAGATCGCCGTCTCCCGTCACCAGATTGCCGACATTGTCACGCTTGAACGAACCGTTGCGGGTATACATGACCGTTCCGTCAGGCCGCGAGACCTGGAAGAAGCCTGCGCCGTCAATCGCGATGTCCAATTCGTTGTTCGTCTGCCGCATGTTTCCCTGCACCCATTCCTTGGCCACCGTCACGGGGCGGACTCCGGCCCCGATCTGGATACCGACGGGAAATACACCGACGTTCGATGCATTGGTACCAGGCAGACGTTGGACCTGATAGAGCAAATCGGCAAACTCTGCCCGACTACGTTTGAACGAGTTCGTATTGACGTTCGCCAGATTGTGCGCGATCGTATCGACATTGATCTGTTGGGCGGTCATTCCGGTGGCCGCCGTCCACATTGCTCGAATCATACAACCCTCCTACTTGTCGCGCCTGTCTCGCACGCCCTGCCAGTCGCGCATTAAAGCACTCGTCCGACGTCCCGGATCGAGATTTCTGCCATATGATCGAGGGTCTGAATGAGCTTCTGCGACGACTCGTAGTTCCGCGTACCCTGAATCATTTTGACCATCTCACCAATTGCATTCACGTTCGACTCTTCGATGTGCCCCCCCTGGACCTGCGGATTCTTCGCCTGCACAGCGGCATCCGATGCAAAGAGGCCTTCGAGATGCTTTTCCGGCATCTGATCCACGGGAAAATCCATCACTTTAAGCGTCGCCACTGGTTGTCCATCGACATGGATCGCCCCTTGTGAACTGATCTGGACCGTGCCGGGCGGAACTTTGATCTCCCCCTTCGTGCCCATGACCGGATAACCCAGGTTCGTCACCAGCCGGCGCTGAACATCCAGCGAGAACATACCGTTCCTGGTGTAGCGAACCCCCTGGGGAGTCTTGATCTCGAAAAATCCGCTGCCCTGGATCGCCGCGTCAAGAGGATTCCCCGTGATTCTGATCCTGCCCGCCTCAAACGATGTGCGAACCGCGTGTGGTGCTGTGAACACCCTTTCAGCCGGGCCGAACGGATTGACACCGATCTGCTGACCAAATCCTGCTGGAGGTGACAAGATCGGTCCAGCAATCTGGACCGACCCCATCACAGCCTTGAACGCCTGGCCGTCCTGTTTGAATCCGGCCGTATTCACGTTCGCCATATTATTGGAGAAGACCTGCATCTGACGTTCTTGCGCCAGGGCGCCCGAGAGAATGGGATAGATGGCTCGATTCATGTGTGTCCTCTCATGCTGGACCGCTCGACCCTGTGACATCGCAACATGCATGCCAACCACCTACATCTGTCATTGCACAGGTTGCGCGAACCACCTGTCAGTCAGGACACTGTAAATACAGGGCGACGGACAAGGACACCGTCCATGGGATTCCGGCGTTCGTTGAGAACAGCATGGGAATGAAATGCCGGGCTAGGAAAAGATTGCCGGGATGAGAAGAAAATCACGAGCAACGAGCGATGCAGTACTCGACGAAGGATCCTCGTGCGGATTATGAAAGGCGGCCTGCAAAAGGAGGAGACACCGGCGCTGGGTCAGAAGATGACCCCGCAACAATAGGCGAGGCAAAATGAATAGCCTGCCCCTCAGACTTTGCGGAGTTCACCGCGCGCATGGCCCGTTTGACCAATTCGTCCGGTTCCGTGGCATCTTGAGGGTACAATGCGACGCCGATGCGGCATGTCAGAAACAACTCTTGTCCCTCAATGGTGAGAGGAAGCCCCACAGTAGCCTGCAGTTTATCGACAATGGCTGTGACGTCCTCGGGAGACGCGAGGTTGTCGAGGATCATCGCGAGTTGATCCTGAGCCAAACGCGCAACGGTTTCCGTGGACCGTATGACGCCTTTGACCCTAGCTGCTTGAACCCGCACCAGCACATTTCCATTCGCCTGTCCTTGACGCTCCGCCATCATCCGGAAGTGATCCAACTCTACGACAAGCAGCGCAAGGGGGCGTCCGGCTTTAGCTGCGCGACCTACAGCTTGTTCGAGCAGCGTCCCGAACAATCGTCTGGTGGGCAATCCCGTCACGTAATCATAGGTCGAGGACAGCTCGCTGGATTGTTTCGTGGATCTTTCTCGCTGGGCCCAGAAGTTCGGATAGCGGCCCTTGAACCACAGCCCTCCAAGCAGCAGGAGACCGATGAAGCAGAGAACGACGACCGCCAAAAGAGGAGACATGACAGGGAGATTACCCATGGAAGTGTTTCGGTTGATTTCGGAGCAGACTTGAGAAGCGCGGGGCGAGCAGAAACGGACATCAGCGGGGTAGAACGAACAGTGGCGGCACTTCGCTGCGTGAAACGTTGTTCGTGAAACGGATCTCGTCCGGCGTTCCACGCGTCATTGCGGCACTTCGAGCTTTCCTTTGAGGTGAAGGATCGCCTTGGTATGGATCTGACAGACACGAGACTCGGTAATCTTTAGAATTCCGCCGATCTCCTTCATCGTCAGCTCTTCAAAGTAATACAACGTAAGCACGAGCCGTTCCTTTTCAGGCAATTGCTGGATCGCATCGGCAACCCGCTCGCGCTCCTGATCATTGAGGATGGTTGCAAGGGGGTCGGATTGATGTGTGTCCGCCAGCATGTCAAGAATTTTTGGCCCATCCGGCTCATGCAGGTTGATGTCATCCAAGCTAACCAAGATGGCTCCCCGCGACCGAACGAGGAATTCATTCAGTTCGGCAGGAGACAGATTCATCTCTGCGGCGACTTCCTCATCTGTCGGAGGACGGCCCAGCCTGTTCAACAGTCTGGTATGGGTCCGCTGCAACAACGAAACGCGCTCGTGCACCGACCGAGGGATCCAATCCATGGAGCGAATTTCGTCCAACATGGCGCCCCTGATACGGAACTCCGCATAGGTCTTGAACTTCGCTTCCCGGTTTGGATCGTACTTATCCATCGCATCCATCAATCCCATGATCCCGACCGACACAAGGTCCTCCGCATCCATATAAGCCGGGAGACGATAGGCCAGACGATAGGCCATCGCCTTCACGACGTGCGCGAATTCTTGGATAATCGTTTCGCGGCGCGAATCGGACACGTGGCCCATCTCCCGGGTTTTTTGCATCGCTACATTGCTCATCATCGGTGCGCCTTCCATGTTCGTATTAACAGTTTCTGGTTTCTTGTTTCAGGTTGCATGTGTTATCAGGATCAGCCTCCGAAAACTTGAAACTAGAAACGCGGAACTTGAAATCCCCGACCGAGGAGCGGGCTAGGACACGGGTATCAATTGCTGCCACAGAAATTGCACAGTACTTTTCGGCAACTGAGGCTCAGGCCATGCTGCGACGGTTTTTGCCAACTCAACAAAAGTTCTGGCGGCAGGGGAGCAGGGAAAGCGCTCTGTCACTGCCTTTTGCTCGATGACGGCCATCGGCACATAATCATCGAGCGGAATGAACCCCAGATACTCGAGGCTGACGTTCAGAAACCGCTCCGCAGCGACATCGAGCTTGCGGAAAGTCTGAACCGCTTCACGTTGACTCTTCACCATGTTGACCAGCACACGAAACCGCCGCTCACGATGGTCCCGGCATAACACCTTGATCAACGCATAGGCGTCAGTCAGCGATGTCGGCTCCGGCGAGATGACAACGATGGTCTCTTGTGCCGCGGAGGCGAAATAGGTGACATTGGGCGATACGCCGGTCCCCGTGTCGATCAACAATACCTCTGCCTTGTCGGCAACCATCTCCAATTCCGTCTGTAAGAGTAACTGCTGTACGTCTGTCAAGGAAGTAAGGTGCGGCAGGCCGGAGCCAGCCGGCAATACGCGGATTCCCGCCGGCCCTTCAATGATGATATCTGACAGGTGGCGGGATCCACTCAGCACATGCTCTAGCGTATACCGGGGTACCAATCCCAACAGTACGTCGATATTGCCCAGGCCCAGATCCGCATCCAGCACCAGGACTCGCTTGCCGGTTCGCGCCAATCCAATCGCAAGGTTGGCAACCACATTCGTTTTTCCCACCCCGCCCTTCCCGCTGGTCACGGTAATGACCCTGGTGCAGGGCCCCTCTTGACCCGTAGGCGGCATCGCTGCCTCCTCTCCGTGGAATCTGTCCTTCATGCGGACCTCCCTACTGCGCTGGTTATGGCATCGTTTCGCCCCACGGACAGAGCCAGGTCCTGTCCGCTGGACGACGCGAGGCCTGAGGATATAAATCGGGCTGAGCCCCTGTCGAGCAACAGATCTGCCAATCGCGCAGAATCTGCCAGTTCGAAATCTTCCGGTACCCGCTGGCCATTGCTCCAATAGGACAGAGGCAAGGTCGTCTGGTACACCAATTCAAAGAGATTGCCGTACTCCTCAGTCTCGTCCAGCTTGGTAAAGAGCAGATGAGAAGGGGTGCAGGATGTGTGTTGCGCCACGATGCGACGGAGATCCTGCATTCGCGTGGTGGCGGACAAGACCAGGTGCGTGTCGATTGAACCACACATATCTTTCAGTCGACCAAGATTCATGATCTGCGCCGCCTCATGAGAACCAAAACCGGGGGTGTCGATCAGGATGAGGTTAGCCTGGCGATGACGTCGTACGCCGTCGGCCACATCAGCCACGGTCTGAGCCGTTTCCAGGGGCACACCCAGAACTTTTGCATACAGTCGGAGCTGCTCGACAGCAGCCATACGGCAGGAGTCGAGCGTGATCAGGGCGACCGATCTGTTTTCCTGAAGCCGGTAGTGGGCCGCAAGCTTCACGACCGCCGTCGTCTTCCCCACCCCGCTTGGGCCGACAAACATGGCAACCTTGCAATCATTAGCCGTACCCAGCAGCGGGCCACTGACCCGGATCTGCTCTTCGCAAAGACGATGCAAACCATCCTGAATTTCGTGATCCGATTGGAGAGACTCCTGGGGAAGATGCCGGCGAAGCAAGAGACAGAGACTTTCGGCCGTTGAAGGGCGCAACCCTTGTGCAACCAGGAGGCGGCAGGCTCGCGCCAATGGCGCGGGCAAACTTGATCCTGCCGCCTGTGATTCATCGGGCAATGCAGAGGTGAGACGCTGCTGGAGATCAAGGAGTTCGTTCTTGAGCTGGCGAAAGCGCCCCTGCGAGGCCGGTCGTAGCTCTGGATGTGAAGAAGGCGAGAGGATCTGAGGCTCAGTCTGCCCGGATTCTGGTGGCTTATTCGAATACAGCAGAGCGCTCAGCTGGTCCTGAAATGCAGGAGCATGCTCTCGCGGCTTCTCGACAGCAGGCTGTTCCTCCTGTGGGATGGGAGAAGTCGCCTGAGTGTCGGCAGCAACCTGGTCGGCCATCGAATCAGTCGCAGCAGTCACCTCCAAAAGCGATCGGCCGAACATCGAGAACGGCAGGCTCCCTCGCCGCACCCGCTTGGTGGAAAGGATGAGGGCATCCGGCCCCAACTCGTCCTTGATGGCCCGGATCGCATCATGCATGGTCTCGGCATGAAACACTTTCATCTTCATCGTTCACCTCACGGTAGAAGCGCTTCTCCATCAAGCCTGATCGTATCCACCGACTGAAGCCGAACCATCGAATCGAGTTCGTTGAATCCGACCACCGGAACGGCATGAAGGATTCGATCGGTCAATCGACGGATATGGCGCCGGAGTGTCGGCGAGCAGAGCAGAATAGGCTGATGACCACGGGCGGCGACACGTTCCACGGTCTGTTTCATCACCGCCAAGAGTGTGTGGGAGAGGCCGGGATCCAAGTTCAGCATGCCCCCTTGAGGAATTGCCGCAGCCTGCTCGCTCAAGGACCGATCGAGCCGCGGATCGAGCGTGATCACGGGCAACGTGCCGTCTGGAGCCTGATACTGACGGGTAATCGTCCGTCCCAGCGCCTGCCGCGCCATCTCAGTCAAAAGTTCAGGATCTTTGGTCGTACCGGCATGATCGGCCAGGGCTTCGATGATCGAACGCAGGTCGCGGATCGGGATGCCTTCATGCAGCAGATTGCCAAGGACGCGGACGACCGTTCCAAGCGGCAACAGGGTGGGAATCAACTCTTCCACTAATTTGGGATGGACCTTTGCCAGTTCGTCGAGCAGGGATTGGACTTCCTGTCGGCCCAACAACTCGTGCCCATGACGCTTGATAATTTCCGAGAGGTGCGTGGCGATGGCCGAACCGGCATCCACGACGGTATAGCCGGCCAGTTGCGCTTGTTCGCGCGTAGCCTCCGGCACCCACAGCGCCGGCAACCCGAACGCCGGTTCCTTTGTCGGCACACCGTGAATGAGGCCTCGTTGGGCTGTCCCCGGATCGATAGCCAGCACGTGCGACGGCAACACGTCGGCCTTCGTAAGCTCCACGCCCTTGAGCATGACTGCATATTCGTTGGGGCGGAGCTGAAGATTGTCCCGGATATGAATCGGAGGCAGGAGAAAGCCCATCGTATCCGCAAATTGTTTTCTGAGCCCCTTGATCCGCTCCAGCAAGGCAGTTCCGTGTTTGCCTTCCACTAACCCGATGAGTCCATACCCCACCTGGACTTCCATCAAATCAAGCGGAGCGATTTGAGGCATGGCGTTTTCAACCTGCGGCGCATCGGATGCAGGCGCCGGCTCGGAGGGTGTCTTCGCCTCCTGCGACAAACGGTAAGCCAACCAGGCTGCGGCTGCCCCCAACCCGAGAAACGCCAGATGGGGCAAACCGGGAACGAATCCCAGAGCCAGCAAGATCCCGGCAGCTGTGCCGACAGCTTTAGGTGACAGCAACATCTGTCCGGTAATCTGGTTCCCCAGATCGGCATCCGCCGCAGCCCGCGTCACCACGATGCCGGCAGCGGTCGAGATGAACAAAGCTGGAATCTGCGCGACCAGCCCTTCCCCGACCGTCAAGAGCGTATAGGTCTGCGCGGCCAATCCAGGACTCATGCCCTGCTGCAGAACTCCAATCGTGAGTCCGCCGACGATATTGACCAGTACGATGATGATCGCCGCGATAGCATCTCCCCGAACAAACTTACTCGCACCGTCCATGGACCCGTAAAAGTCGGCTTCTTCCGAGATCTCCCGCCGCCGCTGCCTCGCTTCCGTTTCGTTAATTAGCCCGGCATTCAAATCGGCATCGATGCTCATCTGCTTGCCGGGCATCGCATCCAACGTGAATCGCGCTGCCACTTCCGCTACCCGCCCCGCGCCCTTCGTGACAACGACGAAATTGATGACCACCAGAATGGCGAAGACGACGAGGCCGACCGTGTAGTTCCCGCCCACGACGAAATTGCCGAAGGCCCGAATGACCTCGCCCGCTGCGGCAGCTCCCTCATTCCCATGCAGCAGAATCAAGCGTGTCGATGCGATGTTGAGAGACAACCGGAACAATGTCACGATGAGCAGAATGGAAGGAAAGGCGGAAAACTCGATGGGGCGTCTGACCTGTAGCCCCACGAGTAAAATGATCACCGACACGGTGATATTGAAGGCCAGCAGAAGATCCAGAATAAACCGCGGCAGCGGCAGAATCATCAGCATAATGACGCCCACCACGCCCAGCGACACAAGAATGTCGGGATGCTTGATGAATGCCGAGGGGGACAACGCTTTGCTGTCAGACGCCATGATCTCCCTGCTCCTTACCGGACCCGTTCAGATGTGAGACCGCGTGCGCGGAATACGAACGCAAGAATTTCCGCCACGGCACGGTAGAGATCGGCGGGAATTTCCCGACCGATCTCGACGAGCTTATAGAGCGTCCGGGCAACGAATTTATTTTCGACGACCACAACCCCATGCTGTCTCGCCACTGCGCGAATCCGTTCTGCGAGGTGACCGGCGCCCTTTGCGATTACGATGGGCGCGGACATATTCGTCTGGTCATATTTCAGCGCGACGGCCAGGTGTGTGGGATTCGTCACGACGACATCCGCCGTCGGCACGGCTGCCATCATGCGTTTCCTCATCATGTCCCGCTGAACGGTCCGCACCCGGCTCTTGATCATCGGATCGCCTTCCGCATCCCGATGTTCTTCTTTCACTTCTTGGCGGGTCATCCGAAGGGAACGCTCCCACTCGAACCGCTGATAGACAAAGTCCAACCCTGCCACGACAGCGATCGCCCCCGCGATCATGATCGCCAATTTGAACGTCAACCATCCCATCACCGTGAGGAGTCCCCACATGTCATAGTGCACGAGTTCCGGCAGGCGACGCAGGTCCCGTCCGATGACGAATGCGCCGATGCCTCCGATGATCGCGATGACCACCAAGGCCTTGATCAGCTCAGAGACAGACCGGAGCGTGAAGAGGCGGCCGAATCCCTTGATCGGGTTCAACCGACCGATGTCGAATGGAAGAGACTCTTTCCACAGAAACCCTGTCTGAGCGAGGATGGCTCCGCTGCCTACGAGTGCCAGCGCGGCGAGAAACGGCAACATGAGCAGCAGACTTGTGAGACCGTACTGCATGACCAGCCCCTGAATCTGTTCGATCGTCAGACTGGCCTGAACGACAGGATCGAACGACATGGCGAGACCCAAACGGGTCACATCGGTCAGTCGATGCAGACCAGGCCCGGCGAAAAGCGCCATGAGCCCGATGGCAGCGAGCAGGAGGGCCGCGGTCGTCACATCGCGGCTCACTGCGACGTTGCCCTTCCGCCGGGCATCGGCTTTTCGTTTCTCACTCGCCGGTTCTGTCTTGTCGTTGGCGCCTTCAGCCATGTCCAAGAATCCTCATAAGCCTCTCGATCGTATCGTGCAGTCCGATAAACTCCCGTTCAAACAGCGAGACGGTATAGGGTAACGCCAGGCCTAACACCAACAGTCCTCCCAAGATCGTGATGGGAAAACTCAACACAAAGACGTTGATCTGCACGACGGCGCGCCCCAGCATGGCCAGCAAGATATTGATAAGGATCATCACGACGAGTACCGGCGCCGACAGTTGCAGCGCGACCACGAACATATGCTGGGACAGCTGGAGCACTTCCTCGCCAAGCGCAGAGGAGAGCCTTGCGCCGAATGGCGGAATCGTCTCGTAGCTCGACACGATCGCAGCCACAACAACCATGTGTGCATTCAGGGATAGGAAAACCAGCATGGCGACGATTCGAAAATATTCGCTCATCACCGACGAGTGTTGCGCCGTCATGGGATCCAACAGCTGAACTGCGCCGAATCCCATCTGGACTCCGAGCAACTCGCCGGCGATTTCCAGCGCCCCGAACACCAATCGGACGGCCAGCCCGATCACCAGACCGATGAGCAGTTCGCTCGCCAACCCCGCCGTCAGTTCGAAGACGTCCTGCGACAGCTGGGGAAGCCGAATGAGCGGCGAGAGTGCGATCCCCAACATCACGACCAGCGCGATCTTGATCTGGTGGGGAACCGTTCGACCGCCCAGCATCGGAAATGCCGCGACAATGCCCCCGATACGGGACACCAGCACGAGAAACGACTGGAACTCCGGCAGGACAAGATGAAGTGCGGGCGCCATATTCATAGTGCTTTCGTGATTGACCCCCTGGACGCCGTGTCACTGTCCATAGAGGGGGATGTTCAGAAATACCTGAGTCATAAACGATGTGAGCACCCCCAACATCCAGGGTAAAAAGAAGATGATCGCGACGAACACAGCCAGCACCTTCGGCACGAACGTGAGCGTCGCTTCGTTCAATTGAGTCATGGCCTGGAACACACTGACGGCAAGCCCCACAACCAGGCAGAGCCCAAGAATGGGCGTGGCAATGATCAGCGTGGTTTCGATGGCTTGGCGACCTAATTCGGAAACCATCTCGGGTGTCATCTCGCTCCGTCCCTTCGAAGGATGCTGAAACAGTCCGCCAGCGGCGTTCTCGCTTCGCTCAGAGGCTCAACGTACCGAAGCGTACGCCTCGCCTCTTCGCTTGCTGTGGCCTTGCTGACAGCCTGTTTGAGCATCTTCGAGTGTGTTTTCCTCATATCCCATGCATGCTCTGCTGTATCGAACCAGAGGTCCCCAGGATGTCCGGTTCACGTTCATTGAAAGCTTTTCACCAACGACCCGACGACTAAATTCCATCCATCCGCCAACACGAAGAGAATGAGTTTGAAAGGGAGAGAAATCATGGCCGGAGGCAACAACATCATGCCCATGGACATCAAAATGCTGGCCACAACCATGTCGACAATCAAGAACGGTATATAGATGAGAAAGCCGATCTGGAAGGCGACGCGTAATTCGCTCAAGATATAGGCGGGGATCACAACGTGGATGGGCACCTGATCGACCGTCTCAGGTTTGGGCAGCTTGCTGAGGCCGATAAAGAGATCGAGATCTTTGTCGCGTACCTGCTTCAGCATAAAGGCCCGAATCGGCTTGATACCTTTTGCCCAGGCTTCCTCGTACGAGATTTGTTCCGCGAGCAGGGGCTGCATGGCCTGGCTATAGACAGCCTCCCCCACGGGAGCCATCACAAAGACCGTGATAAACAAGGCCAGACTGATGATGATCTGGTTGGGTGGAACCGCCTGCGTCCCGATCGCCTGGCGCAGAAAGGACAGGACGATTACGACTCTCGTAAAAGACGTCACCATGATGAAGAATGCCGGCGCCAGAGAGAGCACTGTCAACAGGGCAAGAATTTGGAAAACAACGGCGGTCTGTTTGGGGCCTGTCTGGCCGAGGTCAATCGTGACAGAAGGATTGGCCCCCCCGATGGCATCCTGTGTCATGCCGAGGAACAGACAGAATAGGGCGGCAAGCAAAAGGCACGTTCGATAACCCTGATGCCGTTTCACAGGAGAAGTCAACGATGGGCAGGCGCGGGCATCAGTCGGCATGGCCACCCCCGGTCTCTGTCGTCCTGGCGCGCGGGGAACTCTGGGCTTCATCCTGTGATGCCGATCTTCCGGTCACGACCGGCCGACCGGATGTCGCAGCGGAGAGAAACTGCTGGACTCGTTCCCGGTCTGTGATATGACCGAGAGACACCATTTCTGTCTGGGTCATGCCGACAGCGAAAAATTCTCCTGCGACCGACACGAGAGAAATCGTCTTGCGCGGACCAACGTACCCGCTGGCGAGCACCTGGATGACCTGTGCGGACACAGGCGCACCCAGCCTGGTTCCGGCAAAACGGCGGATCAAAAAGACGAGTCCTCCTATGAGTGCGAGCACAAGGGCCAGCGCGGACACCATTCGTATGAAACTATCCCAGAAATCGATCACGTAGTTCTCCGTTCCCCTGTGCTTTGTTGATTACTCAAGAATCCGTCAGCTTCGTTCGGAAGGTTAAGGTCAAGGTTGAAGCCTCAGCCTTCCACAGGTTCTTATGCCAGCTGCTGAACCCGTTCTGCCGCGCTGATCACGTCGGTGAGGCGAATGCCGAATTTTTCGTTCACCACGACGACTTCGCCCCTCGCCACCAGCTTGTTGTTGACGAGCACTTCCATCGGTTCACCCGCCAGCTTTTCGAGCTCGATGACCGACCCCTGTCCAAGCTGGAGTAATTCTCGAATCACCATCTTGGTCGACCCGACCTGCACGGTCACTTGCATCGGGATGTCGAGGATAAAGTCTATGTTCTTCGGTGCAGGGGCCGCCCCTCCCCCGTCAAGCGAGGGAAATGACGCAGGAGCCGGTGAAGGAGAGGAAGCAGCCGCGGAGGTGGACCTACTCGTTCCGGAGGTTGCTACTTCGTTGTCAGCCATGGACGGTTCTCCTCAGATATGCACATCGGTTACGCGATCACCTTTTCAATGCGGCAAGCGTGGTTCCCTTTCGAGACGCCGGGGCTCCCTTGAAACTTCAAGAACCCCTCGACAAAACACTCGAGTGGATCGCCGGGGCGTTGATCCAACAGGATCAGATCCCCCGGGGAAAAATCCAATACATCCCGCACCTTGACCGAAACGGTTCCAAGCCGAACGGTCACCGCGACGGGACATTCATGCAGTTTTTCATGGAATCTGTCTGCCCAGCTGCCATCCTGCTCGACCTGATCCGAGACAATGCCCGAATAGAGTTTCTCTTTAATAGGCTCGAGCATCGAGTAGGGGTACACAAGGAAGAATTCGCTGGTGGTTTCGCCGAATTGTATTTGGAGGGTGGTGACGAACACGATTTCCGATGTAGACACCACCATGGCAAACTGAGGGTTGACTTCGGAACGGACCAAGTTAGTCTTGACAGTAAGCACAGCGCGCCATGCTTTCTCCATGTCCTCAAACGCCGATTGCACCAACTTTTTGATGATCCGTACTTGAATCGCCGTAAAATCACGGCCTTCAGGCTTGACATGCGTCTGCGCCTTTCCACCGTAGAAGTAGTCCACGACGAGATAGACCAGGAAGGCATTCATGACGAACAGACCGTTTCCCCGCAGCGGCTCCATTCGAAACACATTCAGCGAAGAGGGAATAGGAATGGTCTTCAGGAACGCGCCGAACTTCATGATTTGCGTCCCGACAATGTTGAACTCCACCTTCGTATTCAGCAGAAGGCTCCAGGACAACGACAGATGCCTGGTAAACCGATCCATCACCAGTTCGAGCGTAGGCATGCGCCCGCGGATGATGCGTTCCTGATTGAAGAGGTCGTACGATTTGGCCCCGCCGGCTGCTTGGCCCTCTTCGGCTGCCTGAGTCTCTACTTCACCGGAGGAGACTCCCTTCAACAACGCGTCGATTTCGTCTTGTGAAAGTATTTTTTCCATCGTGACGAGGTGGTTGCGGCTATTGCACGACGAAATCTGTGAAATAGGTGGCCCGCACACCAGGTTTGGGAAGCAGACTGTTAACACGTTGCGTAATCTCATCGCGCAACTGAAACTTGCCCTGGGCAGTGCGGATCGATGCCGCATCCTTGCTTGTCAGAAGGACAAGAATCGTGTCCCGTAATTGCGGCACACGGCTGGCAAGTTCGGCCGAGGTATCCTGGTTATCGAGTTCCAGCTTGACCGTCAGTTTCAGATAGCGCACGTCCTGCGTATCAGCGAGGTTCACGATAAACGGCTCGACATCATAAATCGAACCGGGACTACCGGCTTTACTACCGGCATGCTTCACTTCGGTTTCCCCGGACCCCGTTTTCGCGACCGTCGCCTCACCTTTCTGACCCTCTCCTCCTTGTTCTCTTGCTGTGAGCTTAAAGACGGCAAACGCCCCTCCAAGACCAAGCACGAGCGTCCCGGCAACAATGATGATGACGATTTTCAGCGAAATCCCCGCCGCAACCGGCGCCGGCGCGGGCGCCGGTTGCGGCGCACTTTCTTTTTCTGCCATCTGAACCTCCTCTGACAGGACGCTGAAACAGACTTATGGTCTGTCTCGTCTATCTGGTCCATCTCGTGTGTTTGCTTGCACGAAACCGACCGCACCAACCAGACAGATCGTGTCAGTCTGGCGACGAAGAGGAGGTGTGCAATGGCTATGCCATCAACAGAGAGGGGAAAAGAGGTTGATGTATCAGCCTAAACAAGGCCACTGGCTTATGAATGCGAACATGATGGCCGGAGAGGCGATATACACTCAAGCCAGAGTCTTGACGATGTCAAAAAACTGACGCCGGACGACGGCGGGAGGTCGAGGGGGACTGGCTCCGCCGTTTACGGTGGTGCCTGTCCCCCTCCGTGGAGCAAGCGGGACAGGCATCGCTGATGGCGGAGCCAATCCCTTAACTGCTACCGCTTGAGATTCACAAGCTCTTGTAACATCTCGTCGCTCGTGGTAATGGCTCGAGAGTTTGCTTGAAAGGCGCGCTGCGTGATGATCATGTCGACAAATTCCTTGCCAAGATCCACATTGGACTGCTCAATAGTTTGGGAAAGGAGCCGTCCCAACCCATTATTCGTGGGAGCCCCGGAGAGCGGCGCGCCAGAGTCTACGGTTTCGGCGAATGTGTTCTCACCGGAACGTGTCAGTCCATTTGGATTGGTGAACCGGTTCAGCACAACCTGCGCCAGGGTTCTGGTTTGACCGTTGGAAAACTGCGCTGTAACTCGTCCTACCTGATCGATCGACAAACTTTGAAACGATCCGGAAGTAAACCCATCTTGAGTTTGGTTGGTCAAATTCGACGCAGCTCCGAATTGCGTTATGCCTGAGAAATCCATGGCAACCGACAATGGGGTGGCTGCCCCGCCGGCAA
>Ga0105242_10000285_pt1 | contig 40416 bp, 32 predicted proteins | sample KBSM24metaG_FD_81521 | JGI IMG/M metagenome (GOLD analysis project Ga0105242, IMG submission 81521) | Miscanthus rhizosphere microbial communities from Kellogg Biological Station, Michigan, USA - KBS M2-4 metaG | ecosystem: Host-associated > Plants > Roots > Rhizosphere > Soil | place...
ACCTTTGTGTCCTTGGTGTCCTTGGTGCTGATTCAGAGCTGCGATCAAACAGAGGGTGAATATGGCGACGCACTCCGTTGAATCCGCTTACGCTATGGCAAAGCAGCAGTACGCCGACCTTGGCGTCGACACCGAGGCGGCGCTTCGGCGGCTTGCGAACGTCGCCATCTCGCTCCATTGCTGGCAGGGAGACGATGTGTCGGGATTCGAGAATCCTGACGGCCAGCTCGGCGGAGGCATCGCCGCCACCGGCAACTATCCGGGCAAAGCACGCACGCCCGACGAGCTCCGCCGCGACGCCGCAAAAGCGTTCTCCCTGATTCCCGGGACGCATCGCTTCAACCTCCACGCGTTCTACGGTGAGTTCGGCGGACGACGCGTGGATCGCGACGAGATCGGTCCTGAGCACTTCGCGGGATGGATCGAGTGGGCGAAGTCGCTCGGGATTGGCCTGGACTTCAACCCCACGCTGTTTTCGCATCCAAAGGCGGCCGACAACTTCACCCTGTCGCATGCGGACCAGTCGATCCGATCGTTCTGGATCCGACATGCCGCCGCCTGCCGTCGCGTCGGCGCGGAGATGGGCAAGGCGCTTCGAACGCCATGCGTGGTCAACCTGTGGATTCCTGACGGGATGAAGGACACGCCAGTCGATCGCGTGGGACCAAGGCAGCGGCTCTCCGAGTCGCTCGACGCCGTGTTCCAGGAAAAGCTGGATCCGGCCTTCGTCCTCGATGCCGTCGAAGGCAAGCTGTTCGGTCTCGGCTGCGAGAGCTACACCGTGGGATCGCACGAGTTCTACCTGGCGTACGCGTTGTCGCGGAAGATCCTCTACACGCTGGACACCGGCCACTATCACCCGACGGAAACCATCACCGACAAGATCAGCGCGGTGCTGATGTTCCTCCCGGAAATACTGCTGCACGTCAGCCGCGGCGTGCGGTGGGACAGCGATCACGTCGTGACCCTCGGCGACGATCTCGAGGCCATCGGTCAGGAGCTCGTCCGCGGAGGTTTTCTGTCGCGCACGCACATCGGGCTGGACTACTTCGACGCCAGCATCAATCGCGTGGCGGCATGGGTGATTGGCACGCGCAACACGCTCAAAGCGCTGCTCAAGGCCATGCTCGAACCGACGCCCCTGCTCCGCGAGCGAGAGGAGCGCGGCGACTACACGGCGCGGCTCGCGCTGCAGGAAGAGATCAAGGCGCTGCCGTGGGGCCCCGTGTGGGCGTACTACTGCGCGAACGCCGGCGTGCCTGTGGGACAGGCATGGCTCGATGACGTGCGGGCGTACGAGCACAGCGTGCTGTCGGTGCGCGTGTGAACAGGACGCTGGTTCGAATCGGCGCAGCGCCGCTGCTGGCGGCGTTGATGCTCACCGCGCACGGCAGCGCGCGGCTTCGACCCGGGCCCGGTGAGGCGGGCCTGCAGCCGCGCGTTACGGATCCCGGCATCACCGAGGTCCAGCGACTCTTCGCCGATCCGCCGGCCGACAACCGGATCATGATGCGCTGGTGGTGGTTCGGCCCTTCCGCCACCCGCGAGGAGCTCGACGCCGAGATGCGCCGCATGAAAGAGGGTGGCATCGGCGGTTTCGAGGTCGCCGCGGTCTATCCCCTGGCGGTCGACGATCCGGCGCGCGGCTTTCGCAACTATTCGTACCTGGGGTTCGAGTTCCTCGATCGCATCGCCTATACGTCGCGCCGGGCGCGAGAGCTGGGGCTGCGGATGGATCTCACGATCGGCAGCGGCTGGTCGTATGGAGGACCCTACATCACGCCTGAGCTCGCCGCGACACGTCTGCGGTCTGAACGGCGCGAAATCGCCCCAGACGTTGTCAGCATCGAGCGACCGGCTCCGTTCGAACACGATCGGCTGATCGCGGCGTTCATCGCGCCAGGTTCGACGCAGGAAGCCGATCCCGCGTCGTTTCGCGAGCTGACGATTCCGGAGACAGGACGGATCGCCCTGCCGCCAGGACGCGGTCCCCGCGTCGTGTTGTTGTACTTTTCGGGGCAGACCGGGCAGATCGTGAAGCGAGCCGCCATGGGCGCGGACGGCTACGTGCTCGATCACTACAACCGCGAGGCGATCGAGACGCATCTGCGCGAGGCGGGCGACAAGATGCTCGCCGCGGCTGAAGCGGGCAGCATCGACGCGATCTTCTGCGACAGCCTCGAGGTGTACGACGGCGACTGGACGAAGGATCTGTTCGACGAGTTCCGGAAACGGCGAGGCTACGATCTCCGCCCGCTGCTTCCCGTTGCGGAACTCGGCGCCGGCGATCGCGCCGACACGATTCGGCGCGACTACGGCCGAACGCTGACCGAGTTGTTCGAAGCGCGCTTTCTCGCCCCGATGCACGAGTGGGCGTCGAAACATGGCGTCAAGTTACGCATCCAGAACTACGGCATGCCGCCGGCGTCGCTCGCCAGCTATCGCCACGCCGACATCTTCGACGGCGAGGGCTTCGAATGGCGCACGCTGTCGGCGACGCGCTGGGCCTCCTCGGCGTCGCACCTCTTTGCCCGGCCGGTCACCTCGTCGGAAACATGGACGTGGCTCCATTCGCCGGCGTTCCGCGCCACGCCGCTCGATCTGAAAGCGGAAGCCGACCAGCACTTTCTTGCCGGCATCAACCAGTTGATCGGTCACGGTTGGCCGTACTCGCCGCCGGAGGCGCGATCGCCCGGCTGGATGTTCTACGCGGCCGGCGCTTACAACGACAAGAACCCATGGTGGCCGGTGATGCCCGACACGGCGCGCTACCTTCAGCGGGTGAGCTACCTGCTGCGTCAAGGCGAGCCGGTTGCCGACGTTGCGCTCTATGCGCCCACCGAGGACGCGTGGTCGGAGTTCAGGCCGTCCAATCCGCGCTATCTGAACCTGTTCAACGACATCCACGACCTGATCGGTCCGAAGACGATTCCGGCGATCCTCGACGCCGGCCACGCGCTCGATGTCATCGATGAGGGAACGCTCGCAGAGGCGCGCGCTCGAAAGTACCGGCTGATCGTGTTGCCCGGTGTGAAGAGAGTGTCAGAAGCGGCGAGGCGCGGGCTCGCCGAGTACGTGGCCGCAGGCGGCAAGCTGATCGCGACGCTGCGGAAGCCGGAGGGAGATTGGCCGTCGCTCCAGGTCGTTCGCGAAGACGAATTGCGCGCGCACCTCACCGACGCGTTGACGCCCGATCTCTCGCTGACGCCTGAGACACCCGCCATCGGTTTCGTTCATCGTCGCGTATCGAGCGCCGACATTTATTTTCTCGCGAATACGAGCAACGTCCGCCGAGCCGTCCGCGCCCGCTTCGGCAGCGAGTCGCCGCATATCGAGCTGTGGAATCCGATGACAGGTGCCATCGAGCGTCTCGAGTCGTCAGGCGCCGGAGTGGCACTGACGTTCGAACCTCACGGCTCCCAGGTGATCGTCTTCCGGAAGGAGAGCAGTCCCGCGGCGCTCGCAGGAGCCGTCCGTCGCGAACGCGACTCGATCGAGCTGAAATCCGGCTGGACGTTTACCGTCGGGACGACCAGGTATGAGGGCACGGTCGCGCTGCCACACTCGTGGGCCGATGACGAACGCGCGCGGTACTTCTCGGGCACGGCGATCTACCGGCGCTCTATCGATGTGCCTGCGGCGTTCCGCCCGCCTGGCGGACGCGTGTTCCTGGATTTCGGCGCGGGTCAGCCAGTGGAACGCGAGGCGTTGCCGGGCGGGACGATGAGAGGGAATTCGTTTGCCGCGCTGATCGCGCCGCCGATCCGCGAGGCCGCGACGGTGTTCGTGAACGATCGGCGTGCGGGCAGCACCTGGGCGCCGCCGTATCGCGTGGACGTCACCGATCTGCTGCGCGCCGGTGTGAACGACATCCGGATCGAGGTCTACAACACGGCGATCAATCAGATGGCGGAAGGCGGACGATTGCCGGACGTGGCGGCCGTGACGGAACGATATGGCCAGCGATTCCGGCTGCAGGATCTCGATGACCTCAAACCGATTCCGTCAGGAATTCTGTCAGTTCCTCGTCTTGTCGTAGAGCGTTGACGCGCAAGGTCCGGCTAAAGCCGGACACTACCGACACAAATTCCGGTAGTGTCCGCCTTCAGGCGGACCTTACCGGCACCGCAACATCGGTAGTGTCCGCCTTTAGGCGGACCTTACCGAAACGCGTTCCGCAGAAGCGCGATCGCCGGCGGCGCGTCACCCGGCAGATCCTTGGTGGACGCCTCGACGCTGATTCGTCCGCGGTAGCCGATCGTCCGCAGCGCCGCGAAGAACGGCTGGTAGTCGTACTCCTGTGCCGTTCTCGGGAAGACGCGGCCCTCCGGGTTCGCCATGTGCAGGTGCCGGATGTGATCCCTCGCGCGAAGGATGATCGCCGGATCTTCCTTCACGCTCGCCAGGTGATAGAAGTCGACCATCAGCTGGAAATTCGGATCGCCGATCGCGTTCACGAGGTCGAGCCCTTCGGCCGCGGAGTTGATGATGTTCGTCTCCTGCGGCCGCAACGGCTCGACGGCAACCGTGATACCGCGGGCCCTGGCTTCGGGCGCGATGCGACGGCCGAACTCGACGAGCTGCTGGAAGGCCTGATCCTTCGGGAATCCTTCCGGCACCTGGCGGGCACCGCCGCTTCCGAAGACGACAATCGTGATGCCGATCTGCTGCAGCCGCGCAAAGGCTTTTTTCACGTAGGCCATCTGCTGATCGCGATCGATGGCGGGGCCGGTCACCTTGAGCGCGGCAGGGAGGAACAGGTTCGAGGCCGGCACCGGCACGCCGACCAGGCGTATCCGTTCCAGCGCCCGATCGAAATCCGAGTCGGGCAGGCCGGCGATTTCCGAGGTGGACAACTCGACGTAATCGAACCCCGCGGCCTTAGCCGCTTCGAGGTTCGCCAGCGGCGTGCAGTACCCGACCTGAATCGCCCGGTTCTGGGCCGTCGCCTCCAGGACCGCCAGGCTGAGCAGCGCGAGAACCACGAAGTTGTGCGTCTTCATCAGTGGCCGGATAGGGTAGCATCCCGCGCATGCGCTCGATCGTGTCCTGCGTGTTGTTCGTCCTGGCGCCGCTCGTGGCCCATGCGCAAACCGTGTCCTACACGGTTTCGGTTCCCAAGCCCACGTCCAGCCTGCTCCATGTCGTGATGGACATCCGCGGTGTCCAGGGCGCGAGCGCCGACATCGCGATGCCGGCCTGGTCGCCTGGCTCGTACAACCTGCATTGGGCCGCGAAGAACGTCGAGGCGCTGTCGGTGCAGGATGGCAGCGGCCGCCGGCTCGCCGCGGCGATGGTCGACACGAGCGTCTGGCGGATCAAGCCGGCCGCTTCGTCGATGCGCGTGAGCTACGACGTGTACATGGGGACCGCGACGGTCAACGACACACACGCAAGCATCATCGGCACGCGGTCGCTGATGTATCTGATTGGACGTACACCGTATCCGGCGCCGGGCGCGCTGACCGTGGCCGTCGAGGCGCCGTCCGGCTGGACGATCGTCACCGGTCTCGACGAAGTGCGGCCGGGCGTGTTCACCGCACCGGACTACGACACGCTCGTGGATGCGCCGATCGAGGTGAGCCCGAATCTGGAGATCCTCACGTTCGAGCACGACAAGGCGACCTATCAGATCGTGATCCACGCGCGGCACAACTACGACACCGCTCGCCTGCGGGAGGACGTGCGGAAAATCGTCGCGGAGGAAGCACGCCTGATGGGCGGCGCGCCGTACAAGCGCTACGTCTTCTTCTTTCACGGGACTAACGGCGGCAGCGGCGGCCTCGAGCATCTCAACTCGACCTCCATCAGCTTCGGCCGGTACTCACAGGACAACGTCGACGCCTATCACCGGTTCCAGTTCGTGATCGCGCACGAGTTCTTTCATCTCTGGAACGTGAAGCGGATCCGGCCCGAGATTCTCGGACCGTTCGATTATTCGCGGCCCCAGCACACGCGCAATCTGTACGTGTCGGAAGGGATGACCAGCTACTACGCAGCGCTCGCGCTCGTCCGTTCGGGCGTGTGGGATCGACAGACGTTCTACAACGACCTGGCCACCAACATCCAGGAACTGCAGACGCAGCCGGGACACCTGGTCACCTCCGCGGAGATGTCGAGCTGGCTGACGTGGAATCGCCCGGACGACTCGTCGAACGTCACGATCTCGTACTACACCAAGGGACAGATTCTCGGGACGCTGCTCGATCTCGAGGTTCGGGGGCGCACCGCCAATCGCAAGTCGATGGACGATGTGTTCCGGCAGCTGCTGGCGGAGCATGGGCTGCCGAAGCCGGGATTCGCCGAGGACGGTGGATTTCGCGCCGCCGTGGAAAAAACCGCCGCCACGGGCGGCGCGTCCGGCGATTTTGGCGACTTCTTTGCCCGCCACGTGTCGGGCCTCGATGAGTTGCCGTACAGCGATATGCTGGGCCGCGCCGGCCTGACCCTCGAGATCACGCGCGCGCCGGCGGTCCGGTCGATCGGCGTGACGACCCGCACCGACGCCGATCGGCTGCTCGTCGACAGTGTGCCGCCGTCGGGTGCGGGTTACGACGCGGGACTGATGCCGGGCGACATCATCATCGCGCTGGACGAGGAACGGGTGATGCCGGCCACGTTTGCGGCGCGGCTGAACGATCGCCGCTCCGGCACGATCGTGAAGCTGCAGGTGATGCGAGGCGATCGACTCCTGACCGTGCCGGTGACGCTGCAGGAGGATCGCAAGCCCACGTACAAAGTCGTCGAGGATCCGAACGCGACCGCCGCCGCTCGCGCGCTCCGCGACAGCTGGCTGCGGCCTGTCCAGTAAGAGAAAGGAAGAAGGTGCGATCATGAAGAACAGATGCTTCGCGTGCGCCGCGATCGTAGCGTTCCTGGTCGTGACTCCGTTCGCCGCCGATGGGCCGAAGCCGAAGCGCGTGAACCGGGCCATCGAGCTGCTCGAACAGGGACAGCCGATCTACTACACCGGCTCGCATGAGGGAACCGATGGCAGCTTCGAGCAAGGCGTCAAGGATGCCCAGACGTGGGCCGACTACATCAGCTACGACATGGAGCACGCGCCCTTCGACGTCAAAGGGCTCGCCGATTACATGCGCGGTCTCGCGAAGGGCGGTCCGACAAAGAGCGGGCACCGGACACCGGCTGTGATCGTCAACGTGCCGGTCAACGGTACTGACGAAGCGTCCGTCCGCGCGAACGCATGGATGTTTCAGCAGGTGCTCGCCACAGGCGTCCACGGCGTGCTGCTGTGTCACGCCGACACACCTGGCGCCGTCCGTGCGTTCGTCGAAGCCGTGCGGTTCCCGGCCTATGGCGGCCGCCGCGGCGTGCACGGCAATTCGACGGCGTCGCGCATCTGGGGCATCTCGGCTGACGAGTACGGGGAGAAGGCCGATGCCTGGCCGCTGAATCCGAACGGCGAGCTGCTGCTCGGACTGAAGCTCGAAGACAAGTTCGCCCTCGAGAACGCCGACGCCAACGCGAAGGTGCCGGGTGTCGGCTTCGCCGAATGGGGACCTGGCGACATGGCGTTTTCATTGGGCGTGAAGAACGGCCCTGGTCCGCTGCCGCCGCAGCTGCAGGCCGCGCGCGCGCGCGTGCTCGCCGCAACCAAGGCGAGCAAGATCTTTTTCCTCAACACGGTCAACGCCACCAACGTGGTCGACATGATCAAGGAAGGCGTGATGATCGGGACCGGCTCGCAGGAAGCGGCCGAGATCGGCCGGAAGTACACCAAGCGGACGATGCCCTGGTAGGTCGGAGTAGGTCAGGTAGGTCAGGTAGGTCAGGTAGGTCAGGTAGGTCAGGTAGGTCAGGTAGGTGAGGTAGGTCAGGTAGGTCGCGTGGGCCGGCAGGTCAAGTCGGGAGCGCGTGATCGATCGGGAACGGTTGGCCGGACCAGGCCTTGGCCGATGTCCATGGTTGCGGCGGTGCGGACCAGAACGGATCGCTCGCCGGCAGACCAAGCGGTAGAAACGCGACCGAGCAGAGGTACAGGCTGCCGGTGGAGATGTAGGTTTCGCCGATTCCCGGCTGGTGGCCGCAGAAGCCGATCTGCAGCCACCCGTCCTTGTCGAATGTGTCCGGTGCGTTCAGCGTCCGGCGAATGACCGCGGTGAGCGCTCCGCGCACCTGCGCGGGCGACACCTCGTCCGGCAGCCGGCGCCGGAGCGCCGACTGCGCCAGCAGATGGAAGGCGCCGCAACGGTATGCGATCGAGCGGCCGATCGGCGGGAAGCTGCCGTCGGCCGCGATGAGCCGCTCCTGAACTCCCGCGTATCGCGCCGATCGACGTTCCACGCGTGTGGCGATGTCCGCCCAGGCCGGTGATTCGCCTTTGCACACGTCGAGGACGTCCACCAGCATCGGGTGGATCACGAAGCTGTTGTAGTAGTCCCAATGGAACTCGGGGCCGTCGCCGTACGCACCGTCGCCCTTGTACCACTGCTCGTGCTCGCGCAGCGCGTAGTCGACGCGCGTCCGATCCCAGTCCGCTCCCAGCGATTTCAGCCCTGCTTCGACCATCGCGGAGAACAGCAGCCAGTTGTTGAAGCCGGGAACGATCGGCCGGGTCGACTCGAGCGCGGCGATCAGGAGGCGCCTTGCCGTGGCGTCGAGGCCGTCGCGCAGTGTCCGAGGGGCGCGAAGGAGGCCTTGCGCGAGGAATGCCGCGTCCACGAGCGGCTGGCGATCGCGCGTGAAGTTCATGAAGTCCGGCGACGCTGGATCGACCGCACTGGTAATCGCGCGCCGCGTGAGATCGGCGTAGCGCGCGCGGAGCTGGCCTTCACTCGTCGCGTCCGCCGGCATCTCGATCCAGGGCGCGAGCCCGGCGACCAGGCGGCCGAGCGCTTCGAGGTGCGTCACCGATCGCCGATCGGCGCCGGCCGCCTGCTCGAGCGGCATGCGCGACTTCAAGGTGCCGTTCGCGAGGTTGGTGAGAACGGGATCGGCGAGCCGCTGCATCAGCGCGATCCACGTGTCTCGATCGTTTGCTGCGGGTTTAACTGCCTGTTCCGGAGTGGCGCCCGCCCAGGCCGACGCGATCCCAGCGGTCTTTAGAAAGTCGCGGCGATTCACCATCCTCCAATCCCGCCTCTCCTGCCGATCCTGCCCTTCCGTCTTCAGCGCGGCGGGAGGATCGAGGCGACGACCGACGAATACCATTCGCCTTGATTCGCCTTGTAGGCTCCGCGCATCCACACGATGGCCGTCCGGCGATCCTTCCAGTTCGGAATCAGCGGGCGCAGATTGTCGAACGACGAGTTGCGCGTAAATGGCGTGAACGTCCACTTGCCGGCCGCCGACCGTTCACCGCGGAACAACTCGTAATGCCGCTTGTTGTCGGCCGCACTGATGAGCGGTGTTCCCTTCACAGGATCTGCATCGGTGGAGATGTAGAGGACGTCGGGGTTGTTCGGATCGAGCGCGCCGAGACCCGAGTAGTCGTCTTCGCCCGCATACAGACGCGTGCCTGCATGCGCGATCTCCTCGGTGTGCCAACCGTTCGGGCCGAGCCGTGCGTAGTGATAGCGCAGATCCATGCCGCCCTGGCCGGGTGGCAGGCCGCGGCCGTCCACTTGCGTCGAGAACAACATGTACGGCTTGTCGCTCGCATCGAGCTCGACGTCCACCATCCACGCAACGCTGTCCGGAGTGCCCTGGTAGACCTTGGTGAAGTCCCAGGTCGCGTTGGTGGCTTCGGTGGTGGTGCTCAGAGCATTGACCTTCGTTCCGTCGGTCTTGTACATGACGCCGTCACGGACGTACCCGTGATACAGGCTGTTGTCGAAGTTGCGCGGATGATCCTCGGTCGCGATGAAATGGATCGTCCCCTTCCCGTCGTCCGCGTACTTCAGGTACGGGCTGTAGCCGCCCTTGCCGTGGAGCCAGTGCCCGCCGTAGTGCCACGTGCTTCCCTCGTCGTCCGAATACATGTAGTTGGGATCGTGATGGAAGGCACGGATGAAGTTGTAGATGCGGCCGTTCGGCATGCGGAACAGGTTCGCGTAGGTGCAGTTGTTCCCCTGAACCGGCGCGTCCTCTCCCGGCGTTTCGGCCATCATCGCCGGACCCCACACGAGCGGATTGTGCGGCTCCGAGATCCGGTAATACATCCGCCGTTCTTTCGTGTGCTTGCTGTAGACGGCGAGATAGCGGCCATCCTTGCGAACGAGAAACGCGGGGGCATCGTGATCGTCCTGCTCGAGATGCGGATGGAGGACCACGTTCTCGACCTTGGCGGTCGCCAGGTCGTAGACGGAAATCTCGACGTTGCCCCATCTCGGGTCGGTGACGTTGGCCTGATTGCTGCCGATGGCGCGCACCGATCCGACGATCAGCTTGCCGTCGTTGACGATCACGCGGGGATCCATGAACCACGACCATGCGCCGTTGTCGTTGAGTTGAACCATCGTCGCTCCGACGTAGTCGGTCGGATAGCCGTCCTCCGTCCTGGCCGCAACTACCAGGCAGAAGAACAGGCACGCGGCAAAGAAGCGCGTCATGGCGTGGCTCCAAATGTGTAGACCGTTTTCGATCGATACGTCACACCCGGCTCGAGAATCGCCGGCGGAAAATTCGGATGGTTCGGGGAGTCGGGAAAATGCTGCGTCTCGAGGCAGAAGCCGGTTCGCGGCCCGAACCCGTTGCCGGTGCGACTGAGATTGTTCCCGGTATAGAGCTGCACGCCCGGCTCGGTCGTCGTGACGTCGAGCGTTCGCCCGCTGACCGGTTCGACGACGTACGCGCAGGGCCGCAGAGAGGGTGCACCGCCTTCGATCACGAACGTGTGGTCGTAGCCATGTCCCCGGCGGATTTGCTCGTGATCGGCGTCGATTCGAGCGCCGATCGCCGTGGGTGTCCGAAAGTCGAATGGCGTGGCGGCGACAGGCGCAATCTGGCCGGTCGGAATCTGCGCCGTGTCTGTCGGCACGTAGTGGTCGGCGTGCAGAGTGAGCCGGTGGTCCAGGATGTCGCCGTTGCCGCGACCCGCCAGATTGAAGTAGCTGTGATTGGTCAGGTTGATTGGCGTGGGCCTGTCCGTCGTCGCGGCGTAGTCGAGCACGAGCTCGCTCCGCGCCGTCAGCGTGTAGGTCACGCTCGCACTCACGGTGCCTGGATACCCTTCTTCACCATCCGCGCTGACGTAGGTGAACGTCACGCCGCAGGCGTTCTCCCGCTCGAATGGTTCGCCCTTCCAGATGACCCGATCGAATCCTCTTCGGCCGCCGTGCAGGTGGTTCGGACCGTTATTGACGGTGAGCTGGAACGTCGACCCGTCGATCGTGAATCGCCCTCCGGCGATCCGGTTGCCGTAGCGGCCGACGATCGATCCGAAATATCGCGCCCTGGTCAGATAGTCGTTGAAATCGTCGAACCCCAGCACCACATCGTCGATGCGGCCGCCGCGATCGGGCGTGCGGACCGACACGATCGTCGCGCCATAGGACATCGCGCGGACTTCCATGCCGTTGGCGTTCGCGAAGGCGAATACCTCGACGGTGCCGCCCTCTGGTGATGCGCCGAACGGTGCGCGTGTGACGGTCATCACGGCGGGAAGCACGGCATGGCGCAGTCGCAGGCGGACCTAGATCTTGACCAGATCCGCGATCTTGATCGGGCGCTTCTGATCGATGCTGTTCCGGATTGCGATACCGGTCAGGCACGACATCGCCCCGGCGCGGGAATCCGGCAGCTTCATGTACTCCGGCGCATCGGTTTTCTTGAAGATGAGATCGCGCATGCGATCGTCGCCGCCGCCGTGCCCCTCGGTCATCTTCGGCATCGGGATCTTGGTGCGCTTGCCGAAGCTCTTCGTGACGTAGATTTCATGGCTGTCAGCCACGTCCCACGGTTGACGTTCGAAGGACTGGACGTCGAGGCGGCCTTTCTCGCCGTTGAATGCCACGCGGTAGCCTTCATACGGCATGTACGCGTTCAGCGCGTAGCTCATGGTCGCGCCGTTCGAATACCTGACGATGGCCTGCATGTTGTCGAAGATGTCGATGTCTTCTCGAAAGACGCAGCCGTCGCGATAATACCCGTCGGCGCTCTCGCACGCGGCGTAGAGATCCATGCGCCGCTTGTCGGTCTTCATGTCGTAGTAGAACCGGCACTCTTTCGTGTGCGAGCAGTTGCGGCAGTTGTCGGCCGGCGGCTGCGCGCGGAACGTTCCGTTCTTGCCGTAAATGCCGAGTCCGCCGTAACCAGACACTTCGACCGGGTCGGCACCGAGCCACCAGTTCATCAGGTCGAAATGATGGCTGGCCTTGTGCACCAGCAGCGATCCGCTGTTCTTGCGGAGCCGATGCCATCGGCGGAAATAGTCGGCGCCGTGAATGACGTCGAGATACCAGCTGAAGTCGACCGACACAACTTTCCCGATTTCGCCCGACAGCAGGATCTCCTTCATCTGCTGGTGCGCCGGTGCGTACCGGTAGTTGAACGTGACGATGATCTTCCGGTTGTTCCGTTTCTCGGCGTCGAGGATGGCCTGGCACTTCGTTTCGTCGGTCGTCAGCGGCTTCTCGGTCATCACGTCGATGCCGCGATCGAGACCCTTGATGATGTACTCGTGGTGGAAGCCGTCCACCGTGGTCACCATCAGGAGGTTCGGTTTCGTCCTCTCGATCATCTCGTCGAAGTTCGTGAACGTCGGCGTGTTGACGCCCATGTATGCCTTCGCCGCGAGCGCGCGCTTCGGGTTCTGATCGCAGAGGCCGACGAACTCGAGCAGATCGGGATAGCGCTGCACGAGATCGCGCCCCCACATGCCGCTGCCGCGATCGCCCGTACCGACGATGGCGTAGCGGCGTTTGGCGGGTTGTGCGAACGCGTCGGCGGGAAGGAGCGAGGCGCCGATCGCGGCCGTGCCGGCGACTTTGACGAACTCGCGCCGCGTGCTCGTCGGAACGTCAGACATGCGTATCTCCTGGTCCGCCTGATGCGACGTGCGAAGGCGACCTCGGCGCGGATCGTAGCACAGCGTCGTGCGCACAAACGTGAGTGCGCGGGTGGCTAAACAAGTAGAGTATGGACGCGCGCGACGCGATCGCGCGCCGGCAACTTGTCAGACAACTTTTCCGGCGAAGGCCGGCGAGGACACACTCTGAAGTATCCGCGCATTGCATCGTTGAAGACCGCCGCCGCGCTGCGCGCGCATCTCGAGCGCAGCGGGATTCCGCTGGCGTTCGATGACCATCTGACCGCGGCGCCGGCGTCGCCGCTCGCGCAGCCGATCGAGGTGGACGCGGTCCGGGTCGGCAATCGGTTCTGTATCCTGCCGATGGAAGGCTGGGACGGGACGCGCGAGGGGACGCCCAGCGATCTGACGATCCGGCGCTGGCGGAATTTTGGGATCAGCGGCGCGAAACTGATTTGGGGTGGTGAAGCAGTCGCGGTACGCCGTGACGGCCGCGCGAATCCGCATCAGCTGATGCTGTCCGCCCAGTCGGCCGGCGCTATTGAAGCTCTGCGCGAGGAGCTCGTCAATGCGCATCGCGAGCGCTTCGGATCCAACGCGGACAGCGATCTGTATGTCGGCTTGCAGTTGACGCACTCGGGCCGCTACGCGAGACCGGACGTGTACGATCGTCCGTCGCCGATCGCGGCGTGCGCCAATCCGATTCTGGATCGGCGATTTCCCGGTCACGTTCGCGTGTTCGAAGACGCCGAGCTCGACGCGCTGATCGACGATTTCGTCGTCGCCGCCCGTCTGGCGCGCGACGCCGGATTCCGGTTCGTCGATCTGAAGGCGTGCCACGGCTATCTCGGTCACGAGCTGCTCGGCGCTCGAACCCGCGCCGGCGCTTACGGCGGTTCGCTCGAAGGACGCACGCGCTTCATGCGCCGTCTCGTGAAGGCGGTACAGTCGGAGGTCGGCGGCCTCGAGCTCGTGGTTCGCCTCTCCGTGTTCGACACCGTGCCGTATCGCAAACGCAGCCCGGATCAGATCGGGGAGCCGGAGTCTGCGGACGACGGACCTCTTCCGGGTTTCGGTGTCGTGTCGCGGGACGAGGATCTCGACCAGGCGCTGGACGAGGCGCGCGGCGTCCTGCGGATGCTCGAGCAGCTCGGCGTTCGGTGGATCTGCGTCACCGCGGGCAGCCCGTACTACAACCCGCACGTGCAGCGGCCGGCGCTGTTTCCGCCGCTCGACGGCTACGAGCCGCCGGAGGATCCGCTGCGCGGCGTGTGGCGCCAGATCCAGGCAACCGCGATCCTCAAGCGCGATTTTCCGCGGATGATTTTCGTCGGCTCCGCGTACAGCTATCTGCAGGAATGGCTCCCGCACGTGGCGCAGTACAACGTGCGCCAGGGACTCTGCGACTTCGTGGGTCTCGGGCGGATTGCGCTGTCCTATCCCGATCTGCCCGTTGACGTCCTGCGAGGAACGCCGCTCAGGCGCGGATCCTTGTGCCGCACCTTCAGCGACTGCACGACGGGACCGCGCATGGGGCTCGTCTCGGGCTGCTATCCGCTCGATCCGTTCTACGCGGAGCGGCCGGAGGCGATACGGATCCGTGACGTTCGCACGCACACAAGGAGCGCGAGCCTTTCGGGCGAGCGATAGGGAGATTCACCGGGAGCGCGAGCCTTTCAGGCGAGCGATAAGGAGATGCTATGAAAACGATCGCGGCGGGGGTTCTGGGTATGAGCATCGGCGCGGCGGCGATGCTCTATGCGCAGCCGGCAAAGGTCAAAGGCGGCTTCATCGTGCAGCACGATGCGGATATCGCCAAAAACGAGCCTGGCACGCACGACGGCGGCGGCCAGACGATTGGATACTCGTTCTTCGACAAGACGCCGGGGATGAAGTTCGTCTTCCGCAAGCGCGCGCTGCATCCGGGCGCCGGCGTCGGACATCACGAGCAGCACGAGGACGAGGTGTACTACGTACTGAGCGGCAAGGGCGTGATGACGGTGGACGGAACGGCGGTCGATATGACGCCGGGGACGGCCGTGCTCACGCGCCCCGGCAGCACGCACTCGCTCAAACAGATCGGCCCTGACGACCTGGTCGTCTTGATCTCATACGAAATCAAATAGGCGGACACAGGGGTCGGGTTCCGAGTGCCTGGTTCAGGGTTCAGGGTGCGGGGTCGCGGTGGCGCCCAACCAAGAGCCCGGCACCAGGAACCCGGCACCCGACACGTCGCTACTTCGGTGCGAATTCCGGCTGCACGTTGAAGACGCCGTACTTGCGGTCTTCGCGCTCGCGGTTGGCGGCCATCATCCACAGGAAATTGATCGAGCCGCCCGGGGCGGCGACGTTCGGGTGATAGCCCTGCGGCATCAGGACGACGTCGCCTTCTCGCACGATCGTCGCGATCTCCGGATCGGTCTTGTCGGTGTAGACCAGCTGCAGCCCAAAACTTGGCGCCGGCATGTCGATGTAGAGGTAGGCTTCCTCGAGCATCGCGGCGTGCTCGTGCGGCGGCCACGACGTCCAGTTGCCCGGGGCGCTGAACGTGACGCCCGCCATGATGCGGCCCGCATCGACGTTCTTGCCGATGAGAATGTTCACTTCGCGCTGATTCGTCTCTTTGCCGGCGTTGAATCGAAGCTCGGGATTCTTCTGCACATCGGCGAGCCGGACGAACTGCAGCGGGTATTGCCGTTCGACAGGCGCGGCGATCTCGGCCAGATCGCAGCCGCCGGCGCCTGCCGTCACCTCGATCGATCCATCCCGAGGCACGTACAACGAGTCGAGCCGCCCGAGCGTGAACGACTCGCCGCCGGCGCGCACCGTTGCGGAGCCCTTGAGGCAGACGAGACCGGTTTCTCGCTCGCCGGTCTCGAACCGGATCGGCGCATCTCCCGCGTCGAGCACGATGCGGCCGTAATACAGATAGCGTGAAGCGGCGCCCGGCTCGACGGCCAGCGTTCGGCCTTTGTGCCCCGCCGTGTTTCGAACGATGCAGGTGTCTTTGGCAATCTGCTGAAGCGACATGGTGAAGGAATTCTACAACCACCCCACCCGACGTCGCTGCACTCCCAGATTGGTTTGACCACATCGGCGCGCTGGGATTCCGATGCAAAGGCCGATACGATGCGCATCCAATGTCCCTGTCGTGGCTCGACTGGCTCCTGATGCTCGTCTACTTCGCGTTCGTGCTGGGCGTCGGCGTGGCGCTCAAGAAACGGACGACGACGAGCACGGCGTTCTTCCAGGCGGGCCGCGCGATTCCTGCGTGGGTGTGCGGGCTGGCGTTCATCTCGGCCAACCTCGGCGCGCAGGAAATCATCGGGATGGCCGCGTCGGGCGCGAAGTACGGCATTTCCACGAGCCACTTCTACTGGGTCGGCGCGATTCCGGCGATGGTCTTTCTGGGCGTGTTCATGATGCCGTTCTACTACGGCTCGCGCGCGCGATCGGTCCCGGAATACCTGCGGCTGCGCTACGACGAGAAGACGCGCGGCTTCAACGCGATCTCCTTCGCGCTGATGACCGTATTCTCATCGGGTATCTCGATGTACGCGATGGCGAAGCTGCTGCAGATCCTCCACATCTTCGACGCGCCGTTCGCCGCCCTCGGCCTGGGGCCGCAGTACATCTTTCACGTCTGTGTGGTGTCCTCTGCCATCGTGGTGCTGATCTATGTGCTGCTCGGCGGCCTGTCGAGCGCGATCTACAACGAGGTCCTCCAGTTCTTCCTCATCGTCTCCGGGTTCGTGCCGCTCGTGTATCTCGGCCTGCGTGACGCCGGCGGCTGGTCCGGCATCGTGGCGTCGGTGCCGTCCGCGCTGACGCATGCGTGGCGCGGGTTCGGCAGCGCCTCCACGAGCCCGATGGGCGTTGACGCGCTCGGAGTCGCGATGGGGCTCGGGTTCGTGCTGTCGTTCGGCTACTGGTGCACCGATTTCCTGGTGGTGCAGCGCGCGATGGCGGCCGACTCGATGACCGCCGCGCGGCGCACGCCGCTGATCGCCGCCTTTCCCAAGATGTTCTTTCCGTTTCTCGTGGTGATGCCCGGACTGATCGCGCTCTCCGTGCACGGCGGCGTGATCCCGGTGAAGCTGCACGAGGCGACCGGCGCGGTTGTGCTCGACGCGCTCGGCAAACCGCAGCTCGACTACGACCTGACCGTGCCGACGCTGCTGCTGCGGTACTTTCCGGCCGGGATGCTTGGCCTCGGGCTCACAGCCTTGCTGGCCAGTTTCATGTCGGGGATGGCCGGCAACGTGACGGCGTTCAACACCGTGTGGACCTACGACATCTACCAGGCGTACCTCCGTCCCCAGGCGAGCGATGCGCACTACCTGTGGATCGGCCGGATGGCCACGGTGTTCGGGATCGCGGCCTCGGTGCTGACGGCGTACGTGGCCGCGCAGTTCAACAACATCATGGACGTCCTGCAACTGGTCTTCGCGTTCGTCAACGCGCCGCTGCTTGCGACGTTTCTGCTCGGCATGTTCTGGAAGCGGGCGACCGGTCACGGCGCATTCTCCGGGCTGGTCGCCGGCACAGCAGCCGCGGCCCTGCACCACGGCTTGACGATTCCCGCGGGTGCCGTCGCGGGAGTGAAAGGCGGCTGGCTCGCGATGCTGTCCACTTATCCGAGCGAGATGGCGCAGAACTTCTGGACCGCGATCGATGCGTTCCTCGTGTGTTTGATCGTCACTGTTGCGGTGAGCCTGATCACGAAACCTCGGCCCGACGCCGAACTTGCCGGCCTGGTGTACTCTCTCACCGACCGGCCACGTGACGCAGGCCTTCCGTGGTACCAGCGGCCGGCGATTCTCGGCGTCATCGTGCTCGCCGCGACCGGCCTTCTCAACCTGGTGTTCTTCTAATGGGGCTCGATGTCCGCCTGCCCGTCGGCGTGATGTTCGCGATCATGGGGGCGCTGCTCGTCGGCTACGGTCTCTTCGGCGACCAGACGATCTACGCGCGATCGCTCGGCATCAACGTCAACCTGTGGTGGGGTGGTGTGCTCCTCGCTACCGGTCTGATTTTTCTGGCGCTCGCCGCGCGCGGCCGGGCGGAGAATCCTTGAAGACCTCATCCGGCATCCAGGTCACCGCCACCGCCTTCGCCGCGCTGTTCGCCATCGTCGGTCTCGCGCTGTACGGCCTGCCGCTGTACTACGACTTCATGGTTCGCGAGCTCGGCTGGTCGCGGACGATGGTGACGTCGGGCAACGCGATCAGCAAGCTGGTGGTCGGCCCGCTCTTCGGTTTCGCCGCGGGTTGGATCGTCGATCGCTTCGGCCCTCGTCGATTGATGATGGCGGGCATTCTCATGGCCGGCGGCGCGCTGATCGGCCTCGGCGCCACGTCGCTCGCCGGCGCCTTCTACTTTTTCTATTTCTTCAACGCGCTCGGGTACGTGTGCGGCGGCCCGCTGCCATGCCAGGTGCTCGTGTCGCGATGGTTCGACAAGACCCGCGGCAAGGTGATGGGGATCGCGTACCTGGGCATCGGCGTCGGGGGCGCGATTGTCCCGCTGCTGGCCGCATGGATGACCGCGCACGTCGGCTGGCGGATGTCGCTGCAGCTGCTGGGCGGGCTCGTCGTGCTCATCGCGCTCCCGCTCGCGTATTTCGTGCGGGAGAGTCCTGACGAAGACGCTCGGCTGAAGCCTTCGCGATCCGAGAGTCACGCTCGGCTAAAGCCTTCGCGCTACGAAGACGCAAAGCCTTCGCGCGACGAAGACGCAAAGCGTTCGCACTACGAAGATGCAAAGCCTTCGCGCGACGACGACGATGCCGGTCGGCTCACGCCTTTGCGCCTCGATGACAACGGCGCCTCTCGGGCCACCGTAGCGCGAAGGCTTCAGCCGAGCGCCTCGATCCCGGAGATCCTCCGCACTCCTGCCTTCTACCTCCTGGCGATCGGCAGCATGTGCTCGATCGCGGCCGTCGGCGGCACGAATCAGCACCTGAAACTGTTCCTGAGCCTCGACCGCGGGTACTCGCAGGCGGACGCGGCCGGGATCATTTCCCTCGTCCTGACGATCAGCATCATCGGACGTTTGCTCATGGGATGGCTCGCGGATCGCATGCCGCGAAAGCACGTCATGCTGCTGATCTACGTGCTCGTCGCGGCCGCGATTCCGCTGCTGATGGTCCGCGCGGCGCCAGGCGCCGCACCGATGTATGCGTTCGCCGCGGTCTTCGGGCTCGGACTTGGCGGCGAGTATCTGATCATCCCGCTGATGGCAGGAGAGCTCTTCGGCATCGGCGTGCTCGGGCGCGTGATGGGCATTGTGTTGACCGCGGACGGAGTCGCCGAAGCAACGGCGCCGATGCTCGTCGGCTATATGCGCGACCGCACCGGCAGCTACAACACCGGATTCTTTGTGCTGGTGACGATTGCCCTGGTGGGCGCCGCCGCCATCGCGTTGCTTCCGCGCGCCACGCGCGTCCAGGAGGCCCCAAGCGTTCTATGAAAATCACCGACGCAAAAGTCATCGTCTGCAGCCCCGGCCGGAACTTCGTCACGCTCAAGCTGGTGACCGAGGATGGCGTGCACGGCCTGGGCGACGCGACGCTCAACGGCCGCGAGCTCGCCGTTGCGAGCTACCTCTCCGATCATGTCCTGCCGCTGCTCATCGGGCGCGACGCGCGCCGCATCGAGGACATGTGGCAGTACCTCTACAAGGGGGCGTACTGGCGGCGCGGTCCAGTGACGATGGCCGCGATCGCCGCCGTCGATACGGCACTGTGGGACATTCTCGGCAAGACCACGAATACGCCCGTGTACCAGCTGCTCGGCGGCGCGTCGCGCGATTCGGTGATGGTCTACGGCCATGCCAACGGCTCCACTGAAGACGACACCGTGAAGGCGGTGCAGGAATACATCGGCATGGGCTACAAGGCCGTGCGCGCCCAGTGCGCGATTCCTGGCGTCGTCCACGCCTACGGCGTCGGCCGCGGCACGCTTTACTACGAGCCGGCGCAGAAGGGGATGCCGCTGGAGAGCGTGTGGAGCACCGAGCGTTATCTCGACTTCGTGCCGCCGCTCTTCGATCGTCTTCGTCGTGAGGTCGGCTTCGACGTGCATCTGCTGCACGACGTCCATCACCGGCTGACGCCGATCGAAGCCGCGCATCTGGGAAAGAGACTCGAGCCGTACCGCCTCTTCTGGCTCGAGGATCCGGTTCCCGCGGAGAATCAGGCGGCGTTCCGGACGATCCGCCATCACACGACGACACCGATTGCCGTCGGCGAAGTGTTCAACACCATCTACGATGCCGCACAGCTGATCGAGGAAGAGCTGATCGACTACATCCGCATGACCGTGATCCACGCAGGCGGGATCAGTCACCTCCGCAAGGTCGCCGCGCTCGCCGAACTGCACCACGTGCGCACGGGCTGCCACGGCGCGACGGATCTCGGTCCAGTGTCGCTGGCGGCGGCGCTGCACTTCGATCTGAGCGTGCACAATTTCGGCGTGCAGGAGTACATGCGCCACACGCCGGAAACCGACACCGTGTTCCCGCACGCGTACACGTTCGAGGACGGAGCGATGCATCCCGGCGACGCGCCCGGTCTCGGCATTGACATCGACGAGGCTCTGGCCGCACGCTACCCCTACGAACCGGCTTACCTTCCCGTCAACCGCAAACTGGATGGAACGGTGCACTCATGGTGACTCGACGAACATTCCTGACCGCTGTAGGGTCCGCGTACGTGGCGTCGGCCTTCGCTCGCGAGGCGGCGGCCGCGTCGATGAAACTCGGATACGCCGCGATCACCTGGGGCGCCGACATCGACAAGGCGATGGCCGACATCTCGGCGGTGGGATTCAAGGCGATTCAGCTGCGCGGCGAGGCCTTCGCCCAGTACGGCGATCGCCCGAAGGATCTCGTGGCGCAGCTCGAGAAGAACAAGCTCACCTTTGCGGTGCTCTCGAGCGGGAACCTGTCGATCGATCCGGCGAAGGAGCAGGAGATGCTGTCGCTGCACGTGCAGCACGCAAAGTTCGTGCGCGCTGCCGGCGGCAAGTGCCTGCAGATCATCGACGAGCGGCCGAAAGGCCGAGAGGTCGTCGCCGAGGACTACAAGCGCCTCGGGCGTCTGTTGACCGAGCTCGGCAAACGCACCGCCGACCTCGGCGTGCCGATGGTGTATCACCCCCACATGAACAGCACAGGCGAAAAGCCGCAGGAACTGCGCGCCATCGTTGACGCCTCGGATAAGCGGTACGTCCGCATGCTGTTCGACGTCGCGCATTACCAGCAGGGCGGCGGCGATCCGGCCGCGGCGATCCGCGAGTACCGCGAGTGGATCGACGTGGTTCACTTGAAGGACGTGAGAGCGGCGACCGGCAATTCGACGTACGAGTTCGTCGAGCTGGGGCGCGGCCGCGTGAATCTCCCGGCCGTGTTCGCGGCCCTGCGCGAGATCGCGTTCGACAAGTGGGGGATCGTCGAGCTCGATCGCGTCCCCGATCCCGGCCGCACGCCGAAAGAATCGGCGGAGATGAACAAGCGCTATCTGATCGACAAGGCGGGGCAGACGCTGTGAGGCGCAGGGGAACCCCAGCTGTGGCGCAGGGCTTCAGCCCTGCGTTCGTCACGCGATCCGCGCTGGCTCCAGCTTCGGCGTGAGGATCTGCACGACGGCCAGGGCGACTAGGTACGCGCCGCCGGCGATCATCAATACGGTCGTGTAGCTCCCGGTCACCTGCAACACGTAGCCTGTGACCTTTGCGATCAGCATCCCTCCAACGGCGCCCGCGAAGCCGCCCAGGCCGACCACCGAGCCGACGGCCTGCCGGGGGAACATGTCCGACGCGAACGTGAACAGATTCGCGGACCATCCCTGGTGCGCTGCGGTCGCAAGACTGATCAGCGCAACCGCTCCCCACATGCTCTGAACATTTGCGGCAAACACGATGGGAACAACAGCGAGCGCGCAAGCGAGCATCGCCGTCTTGCGCGCGGCGTTCACGCTCCATCCCCGTCGAATCAGCGTGGAGGACAACCAGCCGCCGCCGACGCTGCCGACGTCAGCGATCACGTAGATGACGATGATCGGCGGTCCGAGCTCCAGAAGCGACAGACCGTAGTTGCGGCTGAAAAAATCGGGCAGCCAGAACAGATACATCCACCAGATCGGATCGGTGAGGAACTTCGCCGCGGCGAATGACCAGGTCTGCCGGTAGCCCATGAGGCTGAGCCACGGCATGTGCGTCTCGGGGGCGACCGGATCGCTGCAGATGAACGCGCGCTCCGGCGCCTTGAGCCGCGGGTGTCGATCGGGCTTCTCGTAGATCGTGAGCCACGCGACGAGCCACGCGAAGCCGAACATCCCTGTCAGGACGAACGCCCACGCCCAGCCAAAGCGCGCCGTGATGAACGGCACGGTCATCGGCGTGATCACCGCGCCGATGTTGGTGCCGGCGTTGAACAGTCCCGTCGCAAACGCCCGTTCCCGCTGCGGGAACCACTCGGCGACGGTCTTGATGGCCGCCGGAAAATTTCCGGACTCACCCAGACCCAGCACGAAGCGCACGACGATGAAGCCGGCGACCGATGCCGTGTAGGTGAGGCCGAACGCGCCGAGCAGCAGCGCGGCCGCGGGGCCGAAGCGCGGGACCGCCGCGGCGCCCATCGCGGCCAGCGACCAGATCGTCAGCGCGAGCGCGAACCCACGCTTGATGCCGAGCAGATCCATCACGCGTCCTGCGAAGAGGTACCCGATCGCGTACGCCATCTGGAACGCGAAGACGATGTCGCCGTAATCGATCTCGGTCCAGCCGAACTGCGCCTGCAGCGTCGGCTTGAGGATGCCGATGACCTGTCGATCGATGTAGTTGATCGTCGCGGCGAGAAAGAGCAGGCCGCAAATGGTCCACCGGAATTTTCCGATGCGCTCGGCGGGCACGATCGTTTCCAGCGGGCGGGGCATAGCCATCGTGGCCCTCAAATCGTCGGGTTGCGGCGATGAATGGCGAACTCGCGGTGTCCGAGACGCTCGGCGGCCGTCTGTTTACCGGACGCCACCTCCCGCACCTCCTCGAACAGGCGCGCCGCCGCGTCTTCGAACGACTCGGCGTGGGTCAGGATACCGCTCACATCCACATCGGTGTTATCCGCCATCGTCTGCGCCGTTCGCGCGTTGCCCGTGATCTTGATGACGGGCGCGATCGGATTGCCGGTCGGGGTGCCGAGCCCGGTCGTGAACAGCACGACTTGCGCGCCGCCGCCGACCATGCCGGTGACCGACTCGACGTCCAGGCCCGGCGTATCCATGACCGTCAGCCCGGGCTTCGTGATGCGCGCGGCATAGGATACGACGTCTTCCAGCCGCGTGCGCTCGCCGGCCTTGTGCGTCGCCCCGAGCGACTTCTCTTCGATCGTCGTCAGGCCGCCGCGGATGTTGCCTGGTGAAGGCTGCGTGCCGCGGATGTCGAGGCCGAGCGCCATCGCTTCCGCCTCGACGCGGCTGACGACCCGCAGCAGCTGCGCGGCCGTGTCCGGCGCCGACGCGCGGGCCGCCAGCAGATGCTCGGCGCCCATGATTTCGGCGATCTCGCCAAGCACGACGGAGCCGCCGTGATCCACGATGGTGTCGGCGACGCGTCCAACGACCGGGTTGGACGCAAGGCCGGACGTGTAATCCGAACCGCCGCACTTCACCGACACGACCAGCGAGCTGGCCGGGAACCAGACGCGTTCGGCGCGGCTGAGATCCGCCGCAAAATCGCGAGCGATGTCGATGCCGCGCGCGGTCGCGCGGACCGTGCCGCCTTCTCCCTGAATCGACACGATCTGCGCCGCCTTGCCGGCCTGCCTCGCGGTGTCGGCGAGATACTGCGCGACGACCTGCTCGCAGCCAAGCGCCACAACGATCACCGCGCCCACGTTGGGGTGTCTTGCGTACGCCGCGAGTGTTTCGTGCGTGACCGTCAGATCCGGTCCCAGTTGGCCGCAGCCCGCGAGGTGGGGAAGCGCGGCGCCGACCGGCGCGATGGACGCGGCGATCCGTTCGGCGACCACCGCCGCGCAGATGACGGTCGGTACGACGAGGACGTGATTGCGGACGCCGACCTGCCCGTCTGGACGCGCGTAGCCCTGGAAGGCCTGCGTCAACGCGTTCTCTCCGCCGCAAGGTCGCCGCGGCCTCGATCGCTGACGACGTTGTGCGTGTGCACGTGCGTGCCGCTGGCGATGTCGCACGAGGCGTGGCCAATCGCGCTCCCGTACTTCACGACGATTTCCCCTGCGCCGATCGCGCGCAGTGCGATCTTGTGCCCGCGCGGGATCGTCTCGATCACGGCCAGCGGCGATCCCGACACGTCAATCGTCTGGCCGGCGTCGAGCGGTTCCAGCGCGGTCGCGACATTGTCCCGCTCGCTGATCACGATCGCCGGGTTCACTGGTTCACCCCGCTGCCGAGGAACCCGCCGTCGACGGCGATCAGTTGACCGGTGACGAAGCTGGCGGCGTCCGACGCGAGGTACACGGCGGCGCCGGCGAGTTCTTCGACACGGCCGAAGCGGCCCATCGGCGTGCGCATCTTGAACTCCTGGCCGCGCGCGCCTTTGAGGATCTCGCGGTTCAAATCCGTCTCGAACACGCCGGGCGCGATCGCGTTGACGGTGACCCCGTGCCGCGCCCACTCAACCGAGAGCGACCGCGTCAATCCCGCAACGGCGGCCTTGCTCGCCGTGTACGCGGCGACTTCCTGCAGGCCGACGAACGACGCCAGCGACGCGACGCCAATCAGGCGGCCCGATCCGCGCGCGATCATCGACGGCGCGAAGGCCTGGTAGGTCCTGAACATGCCGGTGACGTTGGTGTCCAGAATCCGGTTCCAGTCGCTCTCGGACATATCCAGCGTCGGCATGCGCTTGGTGATGCCCGCCGCGGCCACCACGATGTCGACGTTGCCGAACGCGCTGAGACACGCGTCGCGCAGCCGCAGCAGCGACTGCTGCTCGCCGACGTCCGCCGGATGCCGCAGCGTTCTGCGGCCGCGCTGCTCGATCGCGGCCGAGACTTCATTCACCGCATCGGGACGCCGTCCGGTCGCGACGACGTCCGCGCCGGCATCGGCGAGGCCGAGTGCCAGCGCCCGTCCGATTCCTGTCGTGCCGCCGACGACAACGGCTGTCCGCCCCGCGAGATCGAAGAGAGACGGTGTCATCGCGCCGCCCTCCGCCTCGGAGAGGCGGGCACCTTGAATGTCGACGCGAGCACTTCCTTGGCCTGGTACGAGCGTGCGCGCAGCAGGTGCTCGTGCATCAGGCGGCGCGCGCGCTCGCCGTCCTTCGCGCGAATCGCCTGATAGATGTGCCGGTGCGCGTCGGCCGCGTCGCGCAGATCGCGATCGACCGCCCGCTCGGCGGTCATCCGCCGGCGCTCGTAGTAGAGCGCCGACACCATTTCGACCATCGACGCCACGATGGGGTTGCCGGACGCGGCGGCGACGCCGCGATGGAAGTTGATGTCGTGCACGAGAAAGACCTGCCGGTCGTTGAGCGAGGCGAACAATCCGGCGACCTCGTCGGCCAGCGTGGCCAGCTGTTCGGACGTCGCCCGCTCCGCCGCGAGCCCCGCGGCCCCCACTTCCAGGATCCGCCGCGTCTCATACACGTCGTCGACGGTGAACTTGTGAAGCGCGGCGAGAAAACTGAGCGCTTCGGCGCCGAGCGTCGGCGGCCCCTCGGGGATATACGTGCCGGAGCCGCGGCGGGAGCGCACGACGCCGAGCGCCCCCAGCGTGCGCAACCCGGCGCGGACCGTCGGCCGGCTCACGCCGACCTGGAGTGCGAGGTCGCGTTCGGCGGGAAGGCGCGCGCCTGGACCGAGCGCGCCGCGATCGATCAACTGCCTCACGTGTGCGACGACAGCCGATGCGCTGTCGCCGATGTCATGCCGATCGTCGCGTGGATTCATGATTGGATAGACCAATTATCAGTGCCCTGTCTCGAGTCACAACAAAGTCAGGAGTGTAATGGATCTCTTGCCAAAGTGGCTCAGCCAATTGTAGTCTCACGGTTCGAATTGGACAGGCCGTTACCGATGAGCGGCCGCCATGATTTTCGCGACGGAGCGATGCCATCTGCCGCGAGATGTGTTCTGATATGCCCATGATTTCGAGACGCACCGTTCTGGCCGGACTCGGCGCCGCTGCCGTGGCTCGTGGAGCGTGGCTGCGCGCGGCGCCCGCCTCTCTCCGTCTTTCCATCCTGACCGACGAGATCTCGCAGGACTTCGGGCACGCGTGCGAAGTCGCCTCACGCGACTTCGGCATGGGCCTCGTGGACCTTCGCGAGGCCGGCGGCAAGAACCTGATGAACTGGGACGCGGCGCAAATCGCCGACGTCCGCAAGGTGGTCGATCGGTTCAACCTCCGCGTCGCGTGCCTGGCGACGCCGATCTTCAAGGTCGACTGGCCGGAGGCGCCGAAATCGCAGTTCAGCCCCAAGCGCGACGAGTTCGGCGCGAGCTTCACGTTCGCGCAGCAGGACGAACTGCTCGAGCGCGCATTCGAGCTCGCGAAGCAGTTTCAGACCGATCGCATCCGCGTCTTCGACTTCTGGCGGCTCGAGGATCAGAAGCCGCATCGCGCGGCGATCGACGACGTAGTCCGAAAGGCGGCCGCGAAAGCGGGGAAGCGCGGTCTGATTCTCGTCCTCGAGAACGAGTACGCCTGTAACACCGCGACCGGCGCCGAAGCGGGACGTCTGGCCGCGGCGATTCCCGACAAAGCGCTTCAAATCACCTGGGATCCGGGCAACGCGCAGTTCCGGGACGAAGTGCCATTCCCCGGCGGCTACGCGGCGATTCCGAAGGGGCGCATCGGCCACATGCACTGCAAGGACGCGGCAAAACGCGCGGACGGCAAGTGGGAATGGATGGCGATGGGCAGCGGCGTGATCGATTGGGCGGGCCAGTTCCGTGCGCTGAAGGCCGATGGCTACAGCCACGCCTGCACGCTCGAGACCCACTGGCGAGGCGCGGGCACGCCGGAAGCGTCGAGTCGCGAGAGCTTCGCGGGGATGAAGTCGCTGCTGCACAAGGCCGGCGCCGCCTGACACGATGACGGACGTCCGGCTCCGACCCAGATGACGGTCCACGTCGGGTTGATCGGCGCTGGAAATATCAGCGATACGCACGCGCGTGCCTTGCGCGCGATGGCCGATGTCGAAATCGCGGCGGTTTACGCGCCCACGCGCGCGAATGCCGAACGCTTTGCCGCACGCTACGGCGGGACCGCGCACGATTCGCTCGACACGATGCTGGCGCAGCGCCCGCTCGACATGGTCGTCATCGGGACGCCATCCGGGTTGCACGCCGAGCACGGCATCGCTGCGGCCGCACGAGGCCTTCACGTCCTGGTGGAGAAGCCGATCGATATATCCAGGGCGCGCGCCGATGCGCTGATCGACGCCGCGGAGAAGTCCGGGGTCACGCTCGGCGTCATCTTCCAGGATCGTTTGAAGCCTGACGTGCAGCGGCTGAAGGCGCTTGTCGACACAGGCCGGATCGGCCGGCCGATTCTCGCCAACGCGCGAGTGAAGTGGTACCGCCCGCCGTCGTACTACGCCGGCTCGCGCTGGCGTGGAACCCGGGCCCTCGACGGCGGCGGCGCCTTGATCAACCAGGGCGTGCACACCGTCGATTTGCTGCTGTGGCTGCTCGGACCAGTACGGCGCGTGTTTGCGAAGGCGATCACGGGCCTGCACGCGATCGAAGTCGAGGATACGGCGGTGGCGGTGCTCGAATTCGCGAACGGAGCTGTCGGCACGCTCGAAGCCGCGACGTCTGCGTATCCCGGGTACTCGCGGCAGATGGAGCTCACCGGCACGAACGGGACCATCAAACTCGACGGCGACGATCTCGCGGCGATCGATCTGCTGGATGCTGGCGACGACGAGCGTCCAACGGGTCCCATCGCGGCGACGGCTAGCGCCGCGTCGGCCGTCGTGGCCGACGCGAGCGCGCACACGCGAGTGCTCGAAGATTTCATCGTCGCCGTCGCGCGTCGCCGCCCGCCAGCCTGCGACGGACGCAGCGGCCGCCAGAGCACCGCGCTCATCGACGCGATCTACCAATCCGCGCAAACCGGTCAGCCGGTGGACCTGTGTTGAGAGGAGTCGCCGGCAGTTCTGAGGCTATAGTGATGCCATGTCGACAGGCGTGACCCCCTCCAGACGCGCGGCGGTGACGGCCCACATCGAGGCGCTCGGTGTCGTCGCGGTCATCCGCTTGAAGGATCCCGCAAAGCTCCAGGCGTCGGTCGACGCGATGGCGGAGGGGGGCGTGCGCGCGCTCGAGGTGACGATGACCGTGCCGGGCGCCGTCGAATTGATCCGGGTGCTCGCCCGCGGCCTGCCGCCGGGGTTCCTGCTCGGCGCCGGAACGGTGACCGATGCCACGACGGCGCGCGCCGTGATCGACGCCGGGGCGTCGTTCGTCGTCGGACCGGTGTTCAGGCCCGAGGTGATCGCGGCCTGCCACGAGCGCGATGTGCCGGTGATGCCCGGCTGCTTTTCGCCGACGGAGATTCTGGCTGCTCACGACGCGGGCGCCGACATCGTGAAGCTGTTTCCGGCGACGATGCTCGGTCCGCAGTTCATCAAGGACGTGCGGGCGCCGCTGCCGCAGGTGAAGCTGATGCCGACCGGCGGCGTGACGCTCGACAACGCCGGCGACTGGATTCGCGCCGGCGCCGTGGCGGTGGGTCTTGGATCGGCGCTCCTCGACGCGGCGGCGATCGACGGCGGCCGCTTCGAGGTGATCACGGCCAACGCGCGAAGGGTCGTCGCGAACGTCGCAGCGGCGCGCGGATAGACGCTCGGCTAAAGCCTTCGCGCTACAGCGTTGTCGCTCGGCTGAAAGCCTCCTGGATGACGCGTAGTCGCTCGGCTAAAGCCTTCGCGCTACAACGTTGTCGCTCGGTGTAGCGCGAAGGCTTCAGCCGAGCGTTGGCCGGTGCCTCGCGCTCCAGGTTCGGCCAGGCGGCCGGTGGAGCGCGAAGGCTTTAGCCGAGCGGCGTCGTCGTGCGTTTCAGCGATTCGGGAGATCGTGTGTGCCCGAGCTGAACGAATTCGGGATCTCGAACCCCTTGCGGTACTCGCGGGTCAGCAGGCGATCCGCCTGCTTGTCATCGACGAACCTCTCCGACTTCCCGTCGAACTGCAGCGCACGTCCCACCTGATACGAGATGTTGGCGAGGTGGGGCAGTGTCGACGAGAGGTGTCCCTCGAGAATGTCGCACGTCAGCACTTTGGGATCGCCCGCGCGAATCGCGTCGATGAAGTTCTGATAGTGCGGATACTCCGTCGTCGTCAATCCTGTCGGCTCGCTCTTCGGATCGGAGTTCTCGGCGCCTGGCCCCTTCTCGTTCTTGGGGCCGAAGTACGACTGCCACGTGCGTCCGGCTTCCTCGATCCAGAGCCATCCCTTCGAGCCATAGAAGATGTTGCCGATCTTCACCCCGGCTTCATCGTTCGTGAAGCCGCCGCGGGTTTCGAAGTGGAGGACTTTGCCGTCGGCGTACTCGTACAGGCTGGTCTGCAGGTCCGGCGTCTCCTGCGACGATTCGCTGCCGAAATAGCCGCCGACCGATCGGATCTTGACGGGATGCTCCTGCTTCTGCAGGCCCCAGCGGGCAATGTCGAACTGATGCGGGCCCTGGTTGCCGGTGTCGCCGTTGCCGTAGTCCCAGTGCCAGTGCCAGTTGTAGTGGAAGCGGTTGCGGTTGAACGGGCGCTTCGGAGCCGGTCCGAGCCACAGGTCGTAGTCGACCTTCGAAAGGTACTGCGTGTCGTACGTCGGCTCGTACGAGGTCGACGTCACGGTGAGCGCGTATTTTTCACCGGGCGCCATCGGTCCGTCCGGATACTTGCCGATCGACGGCCGCGGCTTGTAGCAGAGGCCCTTCGCCATGTACACCGGGCCGATGCCGCCTTCGTGGATGAACTTGATGGCGTCGCGCACAGCGGGCCGGCTTCGATTCATCGTGCCCACCTGCACGATGCGGTTGTAGCGGGCCGTCGCCTCGACCATCTTCCGGCCTTCCCACACCGTGTGTGACGCCGGCTTCTCCACGTACACGTGTTTCCCTGCCTGCAGTCCCCAGATGGTGGCGAGCGCGTGCCAATGGTTGGGCGCCGCGATGACGATCGCGTCGATGTCCTTGTCGTCGAGGACGCGCCGCAGATCCTGGACGAAGTTCGGCTTGAACGTCGCCACGTCGCTCAGGCGCGCGTCGTTGATCCGCTCCGGCGCGAGATTCCCGTCGATGTCGCAAAGCGTTTTGATCTCGACGTTCTTCAGCCGGGCGAATCCGCGTTTGAGCGCATTTCCCTGTCCGCGGATGCCGATGCTGGCCGTGACGACGCGATCGTTCGCGCCGATGATCCGGCTCGAGGCCACTCGCTCTGCCGCGCGCACCGGCGCTTCGAGCAGCTTGCCGCCGATCGCAAGGCCCGCGGCTGCGCCGACCCGGGTTGCGAATTCACGCCGGGAGATGCCGTTGTCGTCGCTCTTTGTGCTGGCCATGGTCACTCCTCGGAATCACGCATTCGACCGCCGACATCGTAGCACCGGTTGAAGGCTGTCAGGCCACTTCTGTCACGGTCGATGCGGCCACTCGCGGCCGGTTCGGCGGCGCCGATCGAAGTGGTATCATGCAATCGACAAAATGGCGCAGGTTTCAAGTAACCACCGTGTCGGCCTGCCGGACGGGCTGCTGATCCGCATCGACAATCGCGCGGGGAAAGGTCTTCAGCAGCAGATCTATCTCGCGATCCGCCGGGCCATTCTCGACGGCGCCCTCGCGCCCGATACGCGTCTGCCCTCGTCGCGCAGCCTCGCCGACGACCTGCGTGTGTCGCGGACCACGACGCTGCTGGCCTACGAGCAGCTGATCGCGGAAGGGTACGTCTCGGCGCGCCACGGGTCCGGAACGTTTGTCGAGAGCGAGCTGCCGGACGATTTGCCCCAGCAGGCGTCGCCTCGACGGGACGCGCGGAACAAGCATCCGCAGTTGTCCCGACGCGGCGCCGCCCTGGCCGCCACACCGCTGGCCGCGCGGCGAATCAGCGGTCCGCCGCGTGCGTTCCGGCTTGGCGTCCCCGCGCTCGACTTGTTTCCGCTCCGGCTGTGGTCGCAGCTCGTCACCCGACGGCTGCGGTCGACGACGATCAGCCAACTCGACTACGCCGATCCGGCCGGTTGTGCCGAGCTTCGCGGCGCGATCGCGAATCATCTGCAGATGGCGCGGGGCACACGGTGCTCCGCCGATCAGGTATTCATCGTGGCCGGAGCGCAGCGGGCGCTGCAGATGGTGAGCAGCGTGCTCCTCGACCCCGGGGATCGCGTGTGGCTCGAGAACCCGGGCTATCCCGGCGCTCGCGGCGCGTTGATGGGCGCCGGCGCCAGAATCGTTCCGGTCAGGGTCGACAGCGACGGCCTCGATGTCGCCGCGGCCGCGCGTCAAGCGCCGGACGCGCGCATGGCGATGGTGACGCCGTCGAATCAGTTTCCGTTCGGCGTGCCGATGTCGCTGGTCCGGCGCCTTGCACTGTTGAAATGGGCGAGCGGCGCCGGCGCCTGGGTCGTCGAAGACGACTACGACAGCGAGTTCCGCTACGGCACGCGCCCGTTTCCCTGTCTGCACGGGCTCGACGCCGACGGCCGCGTGATCTACATCGGGACCTTCGCGAAGTCTGTCTTTCCCGCCTTGCGCCTCGGCTTCGTGGTCGTGCCGTCCGATCTGCACGCCAGCTTTGTCGCCGCTCGCCGGACGTCCGATCTGCACCCGCCGGTTCTCGAACAGATGGCGCTCGCCGACTTCATCGTGGACGGCCACTACGCGCGCCATCTCCGGCGGATGCGGTCGGCGTATCGCGAGCGCCTCGAAGCGCTCTCCGATGCGGTCGAGCACACCTGTGCAGGCGCGCTTCGCCTGCGACCGGTACACACGGGTCTGCACGCCGTCGCCGACCTCGACGATGTCGATGAGGAACTGGTCTTCGAAGAAGCGAAGGCACGAGGGATCGAAGTCGCTCCGCTCGGGACGTATTTCATCGGCCGTCGAACCGCCAACGGCCTGGTGCTCGGCTTTGCCTCAACTCGGCCGGACGCGATCCGCAACGGCGTTGAGCTGCTCGCCGCCTCCATCGACGCCGCTCGACTCACTGCACGCAATCAACGCGTCGCTCGCTGAGCGATCGTTCTTCTTCCGATCCATTTCGTCGTATCGATTCGAAGTGGACTGATCGTCTTCCCGGCAACTGGTTCTCCACACTCCGCGACCGCGGCCGAACAATCGCTGCATTGCACGACAACGCGGCCTTGCTGTCGCAGGAGTGGTGGGGATGAGAATGCGAACACTCGTGTTGGTGCTGATGGCGCTTCTTGCTGCCGGTGTTCCAGCCGGCGCACAACAACAGACCGGTGAAATCTTCGGCAAGGTCACCGATCAATCCGGTGCGGTCATGCCGGGTGTCACGGTGACGCTCACCGCGCCGGTTCTTCTGCAGCCGCTCGTCGCGGTGACCGGCGAAACCGGCACGTATCAGTTTCCGCGCCTCGACATCGGCGTGTATACCGTCAACTTCGCGCTCGCGGGCTTCAAGACGACGATTACGGAGAACGTCCGCGTGACGGTGGGATTCAGCGCTCAGATCAACGCGCAGCTGGCAGTCTCGACCGTCCAGGAGACGGTCACCGTGAGCGGCGAGAGCCCGATCGTGGACACGAAGGCCACCGGCACGAGGCAGACATTCACCAGCGATCTGCTCCAGGGCATCCCGTCCGCGCGCGATCCGTGGGTGATCCTGCAGCAGACCGCCGGGATCGCCATGGATCGGGAAAATGTCGGCGGCAACATGTCGGGCCAGCAGTCGAACTTCGTGTCTCGCGGCGCGATGACCAACAACACCAAGTTCTCGCTCGATGGCGTCGATATCACCGACCTGGCGGCCACCGGGGCGTCCCCGAACTATTTCGACTTCGACTCGTTCGAAGAGATCACCATCAACACCGGCGGCGTCGACGTGACGCAGCAGACCGGCGGCGTCGGCATCAATATCGTCACCAAGAGCGGCACCGACCGGTTCAAGGGATCGACGCGGTTCTACGACACCAACCACCGGCTCGAATCGCAGAACATTACCGACGACCAGCGGCTCCAGGGTGCGACGTCGGGCAATCCGATTCAGGACATCCAGGACTACGGCATCGAGGCGGGCGGGCCGCTGAAAAAGGGCCGCGCGTGGATCTGGGGCGCCTTCGGGAAGAACGTCATCGACGTCGGCGTCCTCAACTTCTATCAGCCGTCGGCGGCCTGCCAGCAGATCAAGGCAGACGAGGCCGCCAACGTGCTGGCGCATTCAGTGAACGATGTCAACGCCTGCTTGAACACCGACGAGACGGTGCTGCAGAACACCAACCTGAAAGCCGAGGTGCAGCTGCACAAAGGCAACAAGCTGTCGTTGTTCAACAACTTCTCGAAGAAGGTGCGAAATGCGCGCGGCGCCTCGGATCTCAACCCGATCGAGACGACGACGCCTCAGGGAGCCGTGCCGAGTGTCTACGGCATCGGCAAGAGCTTCTGGACCATCGGGCCCAGCCCGACCTATAAGGTCGACGATCAATGGATCCTCAGCGACCGCACGCTGCTCGACGTGCAGTGGGCGCACGTCGGCAACAACTTCATCCTGGACTTCCACGATCCGTCACTCGCTACCGTGCAGCCGACGCTGATCATCTCGACCGGCTTGAACGGCCGTTCGGGGACACAGAACATCTTCCTGCGGCCGGCGAACATGCTGAACGTGAACATGAACTACTTCCAGCCAGGACTGCTGGGCGGCGATCATGCGCTGAAGATCGGCGGATACTGGCGTGACAACTACAGCTATGCGGCAACGCAGACGGGCGGCAACGCGACGGCGCGTTTCCCGACGTCTGCCGAGCAGGCGAACGCCGCCGATTGCGCGACGGTGGCCGTCGGTTGCCAGGTGGCGCTGACGCGCAACGGGCAAGCGATCTACGACCTCGTGAACGTCGCCGTGTACGTGCAGGACACCATCACACGCAACCGATTCACGCTGCAACTCGGCGTCCGCTACGATCGCAATCACGACCAGGCGCTCGCATCCAGCGTCACGGCGAGCCCGCTCGTGCCGGCCTTGCTGCCCGCCGTCAACTTCGCGGGAACCGATCCCGGCGTCGTGTTCAACAACTTCTCGCCGAGGCTCGGCGTCACCTACGACCTGACCGGCGACGGGAAAATGAAGATCAACGCGAACTACGCGATGTACTGGGGACAGGTGGGCAACGGCGGTGTCGCGAGCCAGGTCAACCCGCTCACCACCGTCACCGTGCGCTACCCTTGGGTCGATGCCAATCACGATGGCTTCGTCCAGTCGAACGAAATCGCCATTCCGAACGGCAACCCGGCGAACTTCCTGGCCGAGACCGGAAACTGGGATCCCGCCAATCCCGGCTCGCCGACGACGGCGAACACGGTCGACCCGCACTTGAAGAACGATCGGACCGACGAGGTGATCGCCGGATTCGATCGCGAAGTCGGCGCGGGATTCGCCGTCGGCGCCAACTACATCTGGCGCCGCTACACCGGCTTTCAGTTCTTCGACACGCTCGGCCTCAGTCCGTCAGACTGGTCGCCCGTCCAGTTCGATGCCACCGGGTGCCCCGCTGGCGCATCGTGCCCGACGGTGACGTACTACCAGCCGGCCGTGCAGATTCGCACCGTCTCGAATCTGACCAACTACACGAGCGATCAGTACAACCGCGCGTACAACGGCGTGGAGATCACGGGGCGTAAACGTCTCTCGCATCACTGGCTGATGAACACCAGCTTTGCGTACAACAGCGCGGTCGTGAACATGAACGGATGGCCCGGCGACTCGGCCAACGGCCTTACCGTGACGAACCTGCTTGGCGAAGATCCGACCAATCGCGCGCAGCGCAACGGGGCTCAGTACGATCCGGTCACGGCCGGGAGCGGCATCGGCAACGTGTTCCTCAACGCCAAATGGCTCTACAAGGTGAGCGGTATGGTGCAGATGCCGTTCGAGCTGAATGTGTCGGGCTTCTACAACGCGCGCCAGGGGTATCCCTACGAACGTTTCATTCAGTCGCCGTCCCGCGCCAACGGTGCAGGCATCATCTCGGTGCTGCTCGACAACGTCGGCGACAGTCGCTTGCCGAACTATCAGAATCTCGATCTGAAGCTGGAACGGCCGATTCGAGTCGGGACAATGCGCTGGATCCCGTCGGCGGTGCTGTTCAACGTGTTCAACGCCAACACGGTACAGGCGCAGCGCGGCACGCAGAACTCCGCTATCGCGAACAACATACAGGCCGTGCTCGCGCCGCGCGTTCTCCAGTTCGGCCTGCGGGTCACGTGGTAGTCATGATGACAATCTGGATGAGGGCCGATCGCGTGCGTTGGTTCGTCGCCGTCGCGACGCTCGTCGCGCTGTCATGGGGTCATTCGCAAGTGACGGCCGCGCCTGAACCGGGCGCGGCCGTGCCGATTCTCGTGGAGCTGTTCACGGCCGAAGGCTGTTCGAGCTGTCCGCCGGCGGACGTGCTGCTCGACAAGATGCTGGCGGCGCAGCCCGCGAGCGGCGCGCTGCTGATCGGCCTCGGCGAGCACGTCGACTACTGGGATCAGTCCGGCTGGAAGGATCGCTATGCGTCGGCGTCATTGACCAAGCGGCAGCAGCAGTACGCGGACCGCGCGAAAGGTGAGGAGATCTACACGCCGGAGATGGTGATCGACGGCGGCGCCGGATTCGTGGGCAGCGACATTAACGAGGCGCGGCGCGCCATCGAGAAAGCCATTGCGCTTCCCCACGGCGTGATTCGTTTGCAGATCGATCCGCAATCTCGCGGCGGCGACAAAGTCGGTCTGCAAATCGAGATCGCGCAGCTGCCCTCGTCCACCGGCGACACTGCCGACCTCGTGGTCGCTGCGACGGAGGATGGGCTGCGGACGGAGGTCAAGCGCGGCGAGAATCAGGGACATACGCTGACCCACGCCGCGGTCGTTCACACCATGCAGATCCTCGGTCCGGTGACGGCGCCCGACCACTCCGCTCACGCGACGATTGAGATCGCCAAACAATGGCGGCGAGGTCAGACGAAATTTGTAGCGTTCGCCCAGGAACGCCGAAGCCGGCGCGTGCTGGCATCGGCGATGGTCTCTCTTGGAGGCGATCGGTGATGGAGCGCTTCAGCGGCCTGAGGCCGGCGACGGGCTCTGTGGCGCGGCGAGGTCGCCAGCCGAAATGGTCTCCGTGACCCGCTCGATGCGGATGGTTGCCGAGTCGAGGCGCACGGCGACCACGATGGCGTCGCCGGTGATCTCGGGCTTGCCCGTGTGCTGGCGCCGAAAGAGCGTGCAGCGCTGCCCGACGCGGATTCCCTGCGAGCTGCCGCGATCGATCACCATCAGTTTCTGCGGCGTGCCCAATGTCTGCGCGTCATCGGCGAACAGGATGCGGGCCGCACCGTCGTAGTCAGGCACACCGCGCGGCTCGGGCGGGCGGACCGATTCAGGCCTGAACGCCGCGAGAAAGTCGCCGCTCCGCAACGAGTCGCACGCATAGATTACGGTCGCGACCGAGGTTCGCTCGGTGACCGAAACCACCTGCACCAGTCCAGCCGTGTGCTCGCCGGTCGTGTCCGAGCCGGCGAGGCGCCGTACGCGGAAGTATCGGCGGACGACAAGGTTCTGGCCCACCTCGAGTCCGGTGAGCGTTCCGCCGTCGATCGTCAGCTGCCTGCCGATGGTGTAGAGACCGCCCTCGGCGACATCGCGTGTCGATTTGATCGTGCCGAGCGGCTCCGTTGCGGGGCTCGGCTTTGCTGGACCGCAGACGGAATCACGATCGTGGTCCGGGACCGGTTTCAACAGAGGACCGGCAGGAGTCGTCGGAGCTGGTGGCGGTGGCGGCGGCTTGGGCGGTTCGGGCGGTAGCGGCGCCTGAACGATCACCGTCTCGGCCAGCGGTGCCACTTCGAGCTGCTGCGCGACGTGCGCTTCGACGCCGGCCTCAACGGTCACGCCTGCGAGCGCACCGGAGAATCCGTCGAGACGGAATCGGACGAACACCGGCCCCACCGGAACGCCGCGGAGGACATAGGTGCCGGTTTTGTCGGTGACGCCCCTGGCCGGAATTTGACCGCTTGCGGTCGTGGCCGTCACCGCGACGCCGGGCATCTTCGCGCCCGAACTGTCGGTCACCTCGACGCGAATCGTCCCCGTGGCGGATTGCGCGGTCAGGACGGTCGTGAACCCGGCGCAGAGCGCGCCGGCGGCGACGGCGATGAGCATGGCTCGGAGGCGCATGACGCTGCCCCTCATCCTAGCAAGGAAGGTCGGTGGTTAGTGTCGCCGGCTCAACAAGACGTTGAAGTACAAGGACACGGCAAGGCTGCTCGCCACGAGTCCCCAGAATGCGACGGCGAGCCCGTGCCGTAGCGTCGTTCGCGTCACTGACTCTCGCACTTGCCAGCAGATCATGCCGAGCGAGAGCAATAGCGGTCCGATCGCAAGCGGGACGGCGCCACCTTCGTATTGGACGTACACGAAGTACACGGACGCAAAAAACAATGCTGCCCAGATCCCAAGTTTCGGTGTTGACACGCTCAATGTCCGAGCCACGCTTTACGCGGCAGATTGTCGTCTGAGTATCGAAGCCACCGACGATCGCAATGGTAACGCACAGCGTCGCATCCCAATCGCGCAGCTGAGCTTGCCGCCGACAAACACCGCTGCTAGGCTCGCGGCCCTGCCCGGGGCTCTTTACGCAAAGGAGGGCTGCATGAGACGCGTCACGCTGTTCGTTCGAGCCTGCACGGTCGCCTTAGCACTCGTCGTCGTCGGCGTCGTCGGCGCTCCGGTTATCGCCAACCCGGGCGGCGCGGGATCGGCACGGTTCGAGCTGGTGGAGACGAACATCGCCACAATCCAGAAGGCGGTGCAGACCGGTCTCGTCAGCACCGAGCAGCTGGTGCAAATGTACATGAAGCGCGTGGCGGCATACGACCAGGGCGGCCCGCATCTGAATTCCTATCTCCACGTGAACACGCAGGCCGTAAGCGCGGCGCGCGCGGCGGACAGCGCGCGGCATCACGGCATCGCGCGGATTCCGCTCGACGGTGTTCCGATCCTCCTCAAAGACAACATCGATACGTTCGACATGCCGACGACGGCTGGATCGAACGCGCTGCACGGATCGGTGCCGCCCGATGATGCGTTCATCGCGCAGAAGCTGCGGGTCGCCGGCGCCATCATCATGGGCAAGGCGTCGCTCACCGAGTATGCGAACTTTCTGACCAACGGGATGCCCGCGGGCTACGACTCCGAGCTGCGGTTCGTCCTCGGAGGTGGTCCGCTGGTCGGCTACGGATTCAACCCGTTCGATCCGCGCACCGATCCGCGTTCGGCTCTCGATGCGTTGGGAAGGCCGTTGAATGACGGTCGGCCGGTCATGTCGCCTGGCGGTTCGAGTTCCGGTCCGGGCATTGCCGTCAGCGCGAACCTGGCGACGGTCGCGATTGGGACGGAGACATCGGGGTCGATTCTCAGCCCCGGCACGCAGAATCTGCTGGTCGGCATCAAGCCGACGGTGGGGCTCGTGAGCCGCGACGGCATCATCCCGATCACAGCCGATCAGGATACGGCGGGGCCGCTGGCACGAACGGTCGAGGATGCGGCCAGAGTTCTTGGCGTCATCGCGGGATACGATCCAGCTGATCCCGCAACGAATGCCTGCCTCACGCCGGGAAACTGCTTCAGCGACTACACGCAGTTCCTCGACAAGCACGCGCTCAGGGGCGCGCGCATTGCCGTGCCGCACTTTTCCTACTGGACGAATGCTGCCGGCACCGTCAACTTGACGCCGTCGCAGATCGCGGTGATGAACAACGCGATCGCCGTCCTGCGCTCGGAAGGAGCAGTCGTCGAAGACCCGTTCGACATCCCGGACCAGGCGGCGTTGAACGCCTTTCCCGGATGCGGTCCGCCGCCGGGTCCGCCTTTCACGGGCGCCCCGTGTTCAACCGTGCTTCTGTACGGGTTCAAACGGGACCTGAACGCGTATCTGGCCAGCCTCGGCGCCCCGGCACCGGTGCACAACCTCGCCGAAGTGGTTGCCTACAACGCGGCGCATCCGATCACGCTCAAGTACGCTCAGGATCTGGCGATCTCGTCGAACCTGATGGACACGTCGCCTGGCAGCGGCGATACGATTCGCTACCAGGCCGATCGTGCGAAGGACCTGCTGCTGTCGAGGACGAACGGCCTCGATGTCGTCTACCGCGACTTCGATGCGATCCTCTTCCCGGCGAACCGCGGCGCGAACATCGCCGCGCGAGCGGGCTATCCAAGCATCGTCGTCCCGGGTGGATTCGTGACCAATGACCCGTCGCTGACGGTGCCACCGGGACCGGCCTATCCGGCGGGATTCGTCCCACAACTCCAGCCGTACGGTGTGACGTTCTCGGGACCGGCGTTCAGCGAGCCAAAGCTGATCGGCTATGCCTACGCGTTTGAGCAGGCGACGCATCATCGCGTGCCGCCCGCGAGCACGCCGCCGCTGCCGACCGATTCGATCCACCGCTAGGAATATCGCACCAGACGCGATGCAGGATTGCAGACGAGGTGCCCATCCTCTCTGCATTCCTGCTCCGCGCTGCTCCGGGTCAGGCCGCCCGCTTGTCGGGCAAGGCCTGGAGCCGCACGCTCTCGTGGCCGGCCTGATCGGCGCCGAACCCGAACTCGTAGATCGCGTGCACGTCGCGAATCAGCTCGTCGCGGCGCTGCAGGAGCGCCGTGCCGTCCACTTTGCCATCCTGCACTTCCGCCAGCAGCGATCGATAGCGCTCCGACACGATCCAGAGACGGTGGACGAATGCACGGTGCGCGTACAGACGTGCTTCGAGTCCGAGCACGGCGTAGATCGCGAACGCGATCAGCGCCACGGTACAGGTCACCAGGGTCGCGATCTGATAACCGCGGCCGGTGAGGAGCAGGCTCAGAAGGGCGACCGAGGCCGCTATTGCGAGCAGCGCGATGATTCCGATTCGACAGGCAAACACTGCGCGCACCATCCGCTCCGCGGACTGGGCGTGGACCATGTAATTCTTGTCAACCTGCTCCGAATCCAGACGCACGTGGTCGACGATTGTCAGTGAAAACATCTGCGTGTCTCCTGTAAATCGACGCGACCGCGACAGTCGAGCTGCAAGTGACGGACCATGCTCCACTTGCCACTGCCGAGCTTGAGCTGGCGAACCTCAGAGGTCCCGTCTCAGAGATTCCGTCTCAGAGGTTTCGTCTCAGAGATTCCGTCTCAGAGATTCCGTCTCAGAGATTCCGTCTCAGAGGTTTCGTCTCACAGATTCCGTCTCAGCGATTCCGTCTCAGAGGTTTCGTCTCAGAGGTCCTGAACCCCATA
>Ga0105242_10000286_pt1 | contig 40389 bp, 44 predicted proteins | sample KBSM24metaG_FD_81521 | JGI IMG/M metagenome (GOLD analysis project Ga0105242, IMG submission 81521) | Miscanthus rhizosphere microbial communities from Kellogg Biological Station, Michigan, USA - KBS M2-4 metaG | ecosystem: Host-associated > Plants > Roots > Rhizosphere > Soil | place...
GAGCTGCTGCGATGCGCCAGGCGGAGCGCTTCGCGCGCCACCTCCCCTTCCGTCAAGGGACTCGCTTTCGCCGTCGCCTCGATCACGTGCCGGTAGCGGTCGCGGGTGGCGAAATCCATCGCGCCGTAGACCGGATCCTCGCGCAGCGTCTGCTCGACGACGCTCAACGCTTCGACGAACTCGCGCCAGTCCGACGCTCCGAGGAAGCGCAGGCTGCCGATGCTGTTCGCCATCGAGACCTGGTCGGCGGCCTGTTCCCGGGTCTCCGACTGCACGAGCTGCTCGATCGTCAGCGCTTCCTCGGAGAGCCGCTGCTCGATCCAGGTCAGGGGCAGCGCGAGGGCTGCGCCCTGGCCCTGCAACCGCCGCGCGAGCTCCGCGACGAACGAGCTCGCCATCGGCGGGCTCGAGCGCGCCATGTCCGCCGTCACCAGGATGAGGCTCTTCGGATCCTGGCCGGCGATCGCGATCATCCGGTCGGCCCACGCGTGGGCCAGATTGCGCTCGGTCGTGCTGGCGGCGATGCGCGCGGCCACGCGCCGGAGGTTCTCGATCAGCGCGAGCCGCAGCATGATCGGGATGGCCCAGAGCTCGCCGAGCTTGAGCGGCGCGACCGTCTGGTAGGCGGCGACGAAGCGCCGCAGGCTCTCCGCGTCCAGCCGCCCGTCGCCGTGCGAGATCGCCTCGAGGGCGATGTCGTAGACGCGCGGCAGGCCCGCGGACGGACCCTCCAGCAGGCGCGGCAGCTCGCGGCTGTAAGCCTTCGGCAGGTGCCGCTTGGCGGTGCGCACCTGCTCTTCGATGAGATGGAAGTTGTCGAGCAGCCACTCCCCGGCCGGCGCGATTCCGTGGCTTGCCGTGACGGCTGCCTTCAGGAGCTCGCCGGCGGCAACCAGGACGCTCTCGTTCCGGGTCAAGCGCGCGAGCAGCCGGTCGCCGCCAAATCCCGAGTGCCGCCCCGGGCGCAGCTTGTGCCCGCCCGCCAAGGTCCGGCCGTGGCGCTCCATCTGGTCGGCGCTATAGAGCGCCGAGCGCAGCGGCGCCTCGGGAGCGGCGTGCAGCTCGGGGAGCTTATGCAGCTTCGAAGCTACGCTCGTACTGTTCCGCCGTGACCTCGCCCGCGAGGAAGGCGAGAAACAGCTGCTGCAGCTTCTGCTGCTCGATGAGATTACGCGCCTGACGCTGATGAATCAGCAACATGGCGTATGCGAGGGCATTGCTCAAATGCGCTTCCTCAAATGCGCTTCCTATCTTCGCTGATCGCGCCATGGCCCAAGCCTAGATCGAATTGCCTGTGCCGTATGTACGCTGACGCCCAGAAGAAATTCCACGGCCCGCGAAAGTGTACGCAATCGAACAGACGCCGATGCGGCCGCGGAATATGTTGGCCGCAAGATTCGCTCCCGCCAATGAATCCGCATTCAAGCATGTCGCGCCCCGCCCCGAGAGGGAACGATCTTCTCGCGGCGTTGCCGCAGGCGGACTACGAGCGGCTCTCGCCCAGCCTGGAACTGGTTACGCTGCCGCTGGGACGCGCCGTGTACGAATCCGGCGAGCGCCTCGACCACGTCTATTTCCCGACCAACTGCGTCGTTTCGCTGCTGTCGGTGACGCACGACGGTTCCTCGGCGGAGCTCGCGCTTGCCGGAAACGAAGGACTGGTCGGCATCGCGTGCTTCATGGGCGGCGAAACGACCTCCAGCCGCGCGGTAGTGCAGAACGCGGGCCATGCCTACCGCATTCCCTCGGCGGTGATCCGGCGCGAGTTCGATCGCGGCGGCGCGCTCCAGTTGCTCCTGTTGCGCTACACCCAGGCGCTGATCACGCAGATGGCGCAGACGGCGGTATGCAACCGGCATCATTCGCTGGAGCAGCAGCTCTGCCGCTGGCTGCTGCTCAGCCTGGACCGGCTGCCTTCCAATACGCTCGAGATGACCGAGGAGCTGATCGCCAACATGCTCGGCGTGCCGCAAGCAGGCGTCGACGCGGCGGTCCGCAGGCTGCAGTCCGACGGGCTGATCCGGTACCGCCGGGGCTCGATCACGGTGCTCGTGCGTCCGGCGCTCGAGCAGCGCGCGTGTGAATGCTACGCGGTGGTCAAGGGCGAGCTCGACCGCCTGCTGCGGTTGCCCGGCCGCGCCGAGGCGCCTCAACTCTCCGCATTCATCGACCAGAACATGGAGGAAATCGTCGCGGAATGGGAGGCGTTCGCGCGCACCCTTCTTCCCGCCGCCGCCACGATGAGCTCCCTCGCCCTACGCGACCACGCCAAGGAGATCCTGACGGCGATCGCGAGGGAGATCGAGTCCGCTCGCGCCGCCGCGCCGCCGTATGCCCAGGAAGCCGCCGCGCAAACGGCGGCAGCAGCGCACGGCGCGTTGCGGCACGTGAGCGGCTTCAACCTGCCGCAGCTCGGCTCGGAATACCGGGCGTTGAGAACGAGCGTCCTGAAGCTGTGGCGGGCGCACTTGCCGGAGGAGCACCACGGCGCCCTGGACGACGTCGCGCGCTTCAACGCTTCGGTCGACCACGCGCTGGCGGAAGCCATCGCGAGCTACTCCGACGAGCTCGCGCGCTCGAGGGATACCTTCCTCGCGATCCTGGGCCACGACCTGCGCACCCCGCTTGGCGCCGTGTCGCTGTCCGGACATTACCTCTCCGAGGAGGGGATGCTCGAAGGCAAGCAGCAGCTGCAGGCAGTAGCGCGCATTCAACGCGGCGCTGCGAGGATGGACGCGATGATCAAGGATCTGCTCGAATACACCAGAACGCGGCTGGGGCGGGGGATTCCGATCGCCCTGCAGGCCTGCAGCATCGCCGGCGCCTGCGAAGCGGCGCTCGACGAGATGAAGGCGGCTCATCCGGATCACGTCTTCCGCTTCGAGATGTCGGGCGACCTGAGCGGCGCTTTCGACTGCGCCCGCCTGCAGCAGGTCTTCTCGAATCTTCTGAACAACGCGGTTCAACACGGCGCCAGGGGTCTGCCGGTAATTTTCGAGGCGCGCGGCGAGCCCGACGCGGTCAGCGTGAGGGTGAAGAACTATGGCTCCCCGATTCACGACGACGCCCTGCAGGTGATCTTCAACCCCCTGGTCCAAGTGCCCTCCCCAGCCTCCGGCCCGGGAGACCGTCGATCCACCAGCCTCGGGCTGGGCCTTTTCATAGCCCGCACCATCGTGGCCGGGCACGGCGGCACGCTCGAGGTGGAGTCTTCCGAGCAAGGCGGGACCGTGTTCACTGCCCGTCTCCCGCGCCAGTAGTCCGCTATTTGATTGCCGACCTCGTCCTGGTTCTGGTCATGCTGGCGCGCGCGGGTCGGAGTGGCAAGTTCGAGCTGTTGTCGCCGCGCTCCTCGATGAAGAAGATGATCGGCCGCTCGAGGTCACGCTGCGGTGCAAGGACGAGCGGCGCAAATGCTTCAGGCTCTACCGGCGGTTCGACCCCCACACGCAAGCGGTGTACGTCCTGGCGGACGAAGTTTTGGAGGAACGGCCGAGCCGTTGAGAGCCCGCGACTAGCCCGCGTGGATGCCTCGAAACGTTGGGTGCCGAACAGACCGGTGCGGTCCTGCGCGTCCATGCTGCTGCCGGTGAGCACAGCGTCAAACGCTCCGATCGACCTGCGGTTGGTCCTGCATGACACGCTGTCGGACAGCTACGAGTCGTCCAGGGTCCTGCTGGCGAAAGCCGGCTTCGATGGAACTCTGCAACTGCTCACCTCCGCCTGGGAGCGGGTGCTGGGGTACGCGCGCGAGGAGTTCAAGGGCAAGACGCTGCTTGACCTAACGTGGTCCAACCCGCGCATCGCCGCCGCCGCTGCCGCGGCGATCCTGGATGCGCTGAACATGTCTCCGGTCGATCTGAGGCTGCGCTGTGCGAACGGCGGGGGGAAGTCCCTGACCCTGCATCGTCTGTACGACAAGGACGAGCAAACGATGTACATCGTCGCCGAAGAGCGCCCCGATCCGGTTGCGTCGGGTACCGCACGGACGCGCCGCCCGGACCGGGCCACGCTGGCATCGACACCAGCCGCTTCCAAAACCCAGGAGCTCACCGTGAAAACGCCCAGCCCGTTCGACAAGCCGATCGAGCAATCGACCGGTCGCAAGTTTGCGCAAATGACCCGCACGCAGAAGTGGACTTTCGTGGTGAAGGTCGCGGTGTGCGTCGCTACCTTCGGATTCGTCTTCCCGAACGTGCAGCACGACTGAGACCGAGGCCTGCTCCGCTCAGTAGCCCGACCACTCCCAGCTGTTCACGCGCCACTGTTCCGGGGTCGCGGCGCCGAATACGACGTTGAGGCTGCCCCGGGTGGAATAAGTGCCCGGCCAGGAATAGGTCCACTGCAAGGTCCCCTGCCCGGCGGGCGCGCTTGTCGAACCCCCGTTCTTCAGCGCCGTGCGCCGTGGCTTGCCGAGCAGCTTTTCCACTTCTTCCGACGACATCCCTTGTCTCAGCTCGACGGATTTGCGTTCGGCCTGGTCTGCGCTGAGCCCGGCCGCGGACCGCGGGGTCTGGGCGGACGCGGGCGCGCTCAAGTCGAGGAATAGCGGCAGGGCGCCGAGGAGGGCCAGAACGAAGCGGCGTGTCGCAGGCATGGCAGGGCGATCAGTGCAAGGTTTCGCCGCGGTTCGTGAGCAGCGCCATGGCGTGTTTCAGGCCCATGAAGTATCCGTAGCGCAGGTAAAGCCGGTCGCGGCTGCCTTCATCCGCATGCGCGTGCTCGTTCTGGAGGTCGATCCCTTGAGCCGCAAGCCACTCGCCGAGCTTCCTGATTTCCCGGTGAACGATCGCTTCGGCCGACAAATCGCTCGGGCTGCCCTCATCGCGTCCGACCTCGAGCGCCAGTTCCTTGGTACGAGGTTTCATGGCCGTAGCATGCCCTTTTGGCCCTCCGGCGTATGTGCGCCTGCGAACACTCGCGGCCGCCGGCCGGACCGGGTTCCAGGTCCTTCTGTCCAGAAGCGCACAGACCAGTGTCTTGCGAGAGTGCATCCTGCGCCGCCATGAAGCTGAGCTCAGGTGCACTCATGTCGGTCCGCATAGTGCGCGCGTTTTTCATCCGCAAGATCCTGGATGCGCGCTTCAGCCTCAGCGCGCTGCAGGAATGGAAGAGCAACGACCCTGAATGGTGGAGCTCGGACAGGAACGAGAAGGGCCGGCGCTCCTACACGGAGGCGATGCGTGAACGCGAGCGCCTGGAAGCCGCGACCGAGAGCGAGCTCATCGCCGAACTCACTGACATTGGCGCCCTTGGACCGCCTCCCCACCTCGGCGACGCCGGCCGCACGCCAGCCTAGACGTCACATGCCCATGCCGCCCATGTCCGGCATGCCGCCGCCCTGGGCGGGGCTTTGGTTCTGCTCCACGCGCTGTGCAACCATGGCGGCGGTGGCGAGCACCAGGCCCGCGACCGAAGCCGCGTTCTGCAATGCGAAGCGCACCACCTTGGTGGGGTCGATGACGCCCATCTGCACCAGATCGCCGAACTCGGCGCTCTGCGCGTTGTAGCCGAAGCTGTCCTTCCCCTCCATAACCTTGTTGAGCACCACGGAGGGCTCCGCGCCGCTGTTGGCCACGATCTGGCGCAGCGGCTCTTCCAGCGCCCTGAGCACGATCCTGATGCCCGCGTCCTGGTCGTGATTGGCGCCCTTGAGATCCTTCAGCCCGGCGCGCGCGCGCAGGTAAGCCACGCCACCGCCGGGAACGATGCCCTCCTCGACCGCCGCGCGAGTCGCGTGCAGCGCGTCCTCGACCCGGGCCTTCTTCTCCTTCATCTCGACCTCGGTCGCCGCCCCCACCTTGACCAGCGCCACACCGCCGGCGAGCTTCGCCAGGCGCTCCTGCAGCTTTTCCTTGTCGTAGTCGCTGGTCGTCTCCTCGATCTGCGCCCGGACCTGCTTCACTCGCGCCTCGATCTGCTTCGCGTCGCCCGCGCCGTCGATCAGGGTAGTGTTCTCCTTGGTGCTCTCCACCTTCCTGACGCTCCCGAGGTCCTTCAGCGTCGCGTTCTCGAGCTTGAGGCCCAGCTCCTCGGAGATCACCGTGCCTCCGGCCAGCACCGCGATGTCCTCGAGCATCGCCTTGCGCCGGTCGCCGAAGCCCGGCGCCTTGACCGCGAGGGTCTTCAGGATGCCGCGGATGTTGTTCACCACCAGCGTGGCGAGCGCTTCGCCTTCGACGTCCTCGGCGATGATGAGCAGCGCCTTGCCTGCCTTGGCAACCTGCTCGAGCAGCGGCAGCAATTCGCGGATGGAGCTGATTTTCTTGTCGTAGAGCAGGACGTAGGCGTCTTCCAGCAGGGCGCTCTGCTTTTCGGCGTTGTTGATGAAGTACGGCGAGAGATACCCGCGGTCGAATTGCATGCCCTCGACCAGCTCGAGCTCGTTCTCGAGCGACTTGCCGTCCTCGACCGTGATCACGCCTTCCTTGCCGACCTTTTCCATGGCTTCAGCGATGATCCTGCCGACCTCGGTGTCGAGGTTCGCAGAGATGGCGCCGACCTGCGCGACTTCCTTCGATGAGGTGCAGGGCCGGGAGACCTTCTTCAGCTCATTCACCACCGTGGTCACCGCCAGGTCGATGCCGCGCTTGAGATCCATCGGGTTCATGCCCGAGGCGACGTATTTCATGCCCTCGCGCACGATCGCCTGGGCGAGCACGGTTGCCGTGGTGGTACCGTCGCCGGCGACATCCGATGTTTTGGAGGCGACTTCCTTCACCATCTGCGCGCCCATGTTCTCGAACCGGTCCTTGAGCTCGATTTCCTTGGCGACCGACACGCCATCCTTGGTGATGGTCGGCGCGCCAAAGGAGCGCTCGAGCACCACGTTGCGCCCGCGTGGGCCGAGCGTGATCTTCACCGCGTCGGCCAGGATATTCAGGCCATGGACCATCCTCGTCCTGGCGTCTTCGTGGAACCGTACGTCTTTGGCGGTCATGGCTGGCCCTCCACTACGCCGAGGATGTCTTCCTCGCGCATGACGAGAAGCTCATCGCCCTTCAACCTGACCGTCTGCCCGGAGTACTTTCCGAACAGCACCCGGTCGCCGACCTTGACGTCGAGCGGCACCAGCTCGCCTTCGTCGGTCAGCTTCCCCTTGCCGACGGACATCACCTCGCCCTGATCGGGCTTCTCCGCCGCGGTGTCGGGGATGACGATGCCGGAGGCGGTTTTCTTTTCCTCGTCGAGACGCTTGACGATGACGCGGTCGTGCAACGGACGGATTTTCATCGGTGATCCTCTAGTGGCTGTGGGCCCATGCGAAGGCGCGGTCGTCTTGTTCGGCGCGCTCCAGCGCTGCGAATTCCAGCGCATCGTCCAGGGCTTGCGTGAACCGTTCGGGCTCGAGCGGCTTGGTCAGGTAGTGGAAGAACCCCGCCTCGAGCGCCTTCTTGATGGCACCGGGTGCAGCGTTGGCGCCGAGCGCCAGGAGGGGTGTATTTTGCGTCGCCGGGTCCGCGCGCAGCAGCTTCATGAACTGGAGCGCGCCGGTGCCGGGCAGATCGATGTTCAGCAGGATGACCTCCGGCCGTGTGGTATGCGCCAGCTCGATTCCGAGATCCAGGTTCGCAGCGCGCAGCAGCAGCATGTCCGTGCGGCGTGCCACGAGCTGCTCGACCATCCCGAGGCTCGCGGGCTGGTCTTCGACATACAGCAGGCTCCGGCGCGGCACGCCGCTCGCCGGCCGCGGCTGGGAAGCAGGCTCGCAAGCAGGTTCAGGGCTCTCGATGGCCGGCTGCTGCGGTTCGCCGATGCAGGTGTCACGGGCCATATCCCGGGTTAGTCTCGCGAACCCGCGCAACTCGCCGGCCTGGTCATGGATCGACGTCAAGACGATGTTCGCGCGGTACATCGAGCCGTCCTTGCGCGAGCGCCAGCCTTCGGTCTCGTAGCGCCCTGTCGCTGCTGCCGCGTCGAGGTCGCGTTGCGGCACGCCCAGCTCGATGTCTTGCGCGGAATAGAAACGGGAGCAATGCTGCCCCACGATCTCCTGCGCGCCGTAGCCGTCGATGATCTGCGCCCCTGCGTTCCAGCTCAGCACCCGTCCCTGCGCATCGAGCTGGACGATGCCGTAGTCGGTCACGCTTTCCACCATCAGGCGGAAGGTTTCCTGCGCCGTATTGTCGGTCGCAAGCATGAGGTAGCCGATGACTTCGCCCTTGGGATCGCGCAGCGCAATGACGGATACGACTGCCGGTAGCCGGCTGCCGTCCTTGCGGATCCAGGTCAGCTCGTATTGGTCCTCGATGCCGCGCGAGGCCTTGAAAACCAGCGCCTGGAAGCCGGGATCGATCGCGGTCGCAAACTCGAGGCTCAGAGCCCTTGCCCGCTCGACGGCTTGCAGCGGATCGGAAAAATCCGCCGGCGTGCGCTTCCCCGCCACCTCGGCCTCGGTGTAACCGAGCATGCGCTCGGCGCCCGCGCTGAGGATCTGGATGACGCCGCTTTCGTCGGTAGCGATGCTCGAAATGGCCGCGCTGTTCAGAATGGCGTTCTGCAATGCGCCCGCGCTGCGCGGATTGCGGCCACGGCGGTCCTTGATAACGACGTTCGCCATAGGGGCGCAGCTTCGCATGCGCCGATTCGCAGCGCTGTGCGCTGGAGCGCATAGCGAGCGCTCCGGGCGTGCTGGGTGCGCGATCGCACAGACGGGCTGTCTACGCAGCCGCAGCATGAAATCATGTCCAATGCCATTCGTTCACCGAGCACCCTGCACAAGCGAGCCGCCGCCGATCATGAGCTCGCGGCGCTCCAGCATCGCACCGCGGCGGAATATCACGACAAGAGCATGCTGCATGCGGCCCGGCGCAGTTCCGAGGACGCCAAGGAGTGCTCCCTCAAGGCGCACAAGCAGTCGTTGCTCGCCTGCCAGCAATCCGCCTATACGACTTCCGCCGCGGGAGCCGTCTGGCGTGGCCCTGCGATTCGTCGGATCGTCGAGGCGCGGTTCAGCATGGCTGCGCTCGAGCAGTCGATGAATGGCGACCCGGTCTGGTGGAGCTCGGCAAGGAACGACATGGGCCGCGGCATCCACGGAGAAGCAGTGCGGGAGTCCAGGCGCCTGGAGGATGCGACGGACGCCGAGCTCCAGGCGGAGCTCGCCGCGATCACCACTGAGCCTGTCGCCGGCGCCCTGGCGCCGCGGACGCAGGACCATCCGCGGCGCGTAGAGGCATTCCAGACCGATTGAGCCATGCGATGAACATCGTCATCTGGATGCTGTCCGGAGCCATCGTCGGCCGGCTCGGTTATTCGGTCGCCGGCTTGAACGACGCCCGGGCCAAGAGGGTCTCGATCGTCATCGGCGCCCTCGGCGGGGTGGTCGGCGGATCTCTGGCGGCACCGATCTTCACGGCTGCAGCGGCGCCCGGCGATTTCAGCCTCCCGGCCCTGTGCCTTGCGGCTACGATGTCCGCCGCGGCCCTCTTCGTCAGCAATCTGGTGCACAACCGCCGGGGAGTGTAATCACCGCTGGCGCTACTGGAATTTTATACAGTAGTAGCCTATATTCCCGGCGGTGAGCACTGCGGCGACTTTCGAACGCCTTAACTTCCGGCAGCGCGAAGCCGCGCAGGCCGGGCGCGAGCCGCTGCTCGTCATCGCTGGCGCGGGCACCGGCAAGACCAATACCCTGGCGCACCGGGTCGCGCACCTCATCCTCGAAGGCATTGCGCCGGAAAGGATCCTGCTCCTCACCTTCACCCGCCGCGCGGCGCTGGAGATGACGCGGCGCGCGCAGCGCATCATCGGCGAGGTCCAGAAGGAGGTTCGGCTTCCCTGGTCAGGGACCTTCCATTCGATTGCCAACCGGCTCATCCGGCGCCATTGCCGGCGCCTCGGGCTCGACGAAAGCTTCAGCGTACTCGACCGGGGCGACGCGGCCGACCTGATCGACCTCGTGCGCCATGAGCGCGGCCTCTCCAAGGCTGAAAAGCGCTTCCCCCGCAAGGACACCTGCCTCGCGATTTACTCCCACCGCGTGAACACCCAGCGCCCGCTGAAGGAAACGCTGCAGACGATGTTCCCCTGGTGCGCGGAATGGGAAGAAGCTCTCGCCGGCCTGTTCAAGGACTATGTCGAGAAAAAGCTGGCAACCCATGCCCTCGACTACGACGACCTTCTCCTCTACTGGCACGCCATGAGCTCGGACGCCGCGCTCGGCGCCGAGATCGGCGCGCAGTTCGACCACATCCTGGTCGACGAGTACCAGGACACGAACGTGCTGCAGGCCGAGATCCTGAGGGGGCTGAAGCCTTCGGGCGAGGGGCTCACGGTGGTGGGCGACGACGCACAGGCGATCTACTCGTTTCGCGCCGCGACGGTCGAGAATATCGTCGGGTTTCCGGACCAGTTCGAAAAAACGAGGGTCGTGACGCTCGAAGAAAACTACCGCTCGACCCAGGCGGTTCTCGACGCGGCGAACGCGCTCATCGGAAAGAGTCTCCGCTCGAGGAAAGGGAAGGGCCCTCAGCCGCGCTATGTGACCGTCGCGGACGACGAAGCGCAGGCGCAATACGTGGTGAAGCAGGTGCTCGAGGCGCGCGAGCGCGGCGTGCTGCTGCGGCGCCAGGCGGTGCTTTTCCGCAGCTCGCACCATTCCGACGTGCTCGAGCTCGAGCTGGTGCGCCGGAACATTCCGTACGTGAAGTACGGCGGGCTCAAGTTCCTCGAGGCGGCGCACGTGAAGGACCTCCTCGCGGTGCTGCGCTGGGCCGACAACCCGAAGAACCGCGTCGCGGCATTCCGGGCGCTGCAGCTTGAGTCCGGCGTGGGCCCCGCGGGCGCGCAGCGCGTCTTTGCGCGCTTCGAGTCGGGCGGCTACTCCTGGAAAAGCGTCCGGACCGGCTCACCCGACCTCGACGAGCTCCTGGCCTACCTGGCAAGCTCGCAGTGGGAGGGACAGGTACAACGCGTGCGCGAGTGGTACGCTCCGCACCTCGAGCGCCTCTACGATGCGGCACAAGTGCGCGCGGGGGATCTGCTTCAATTGGAGCGAATCGCCACGTCGTTCCAAAGCCGGGAAAGCTTCCTCACGGAGATGGCGCTGGATCCGCCGAGCGCGACCAGCGACTTGGCCGGCGCGCCCTACCTCGACGAGGACTATCTCGTGCTTTCCACCATCCACTCGGCCAAGGGCCAGGAATGGGACGCGGTGTTCCTGCTCAACGTCGCCGACGGCAACTTCCCGTCGGAGTTCTCCACCGGGCGGCCGGAGCTCGTCGAGGAGGAGCGGCGCCTGCTCTACGTCGCCATGACGCGCGCGAAGACCGATCTCCACCTGATGGCGCCGCTCAAGTACTACGTGACGCAGCAGTCGCGTATGGGCGATCGGCATGTCTATGGTGCGAAGAGCCGCTTTCTCACCCGCGCGGTGATGCAGTGCCTTGAAGGGGTGACTTACGGAGAGGCGCTCGAGCCTGCTGCGTCGCCGGAAGGAAAGGCGGCGGTTGACGTGGCGGCGCGGCTCCGCGGCCTCTGGTCCTGACCATGGGTCAGGAACGCCCGCCTATGTGCGCCACCCCGCAGATGGCCCATGGGTCGTGCGCCGACAATGGCCAGCCCCGCTCCCTGTCGAGCGGGACACTATGTCGCCCCAAGACAAATACGCCTCGGTTGTGTCTTCGTTCCAGGAGATCGTCTATTTCGATACGGGTGAGTGTCTTTGCGTCCTCAACAAGCCTCATCGCGAGGGATTCAAGCAGAGCATTGCGGAAAGGCCTTCGCGGACCCTGAAAGAAGTCCTGGGCAGCGAGGAGTATGCAAAGAGAAAGCCTCACATCGAAGCCGCCCTGGCCGGCCGGCGGGTCACCTTCGAGCGCCGCATGCCCGGAAACGGCCGCACGTCTCATCTGCAGATCGACTATCTCCCTGAGTTCGACGCTGCGGGACAGGTGATCGGAGTCTTCGCCCTGGCACAGGACATCACTCTCAGAAAGCAGAACGAGGAACGGCTCGTGTCCGCGGCGCTGCACGACCCGCTGACGGGGCTTGCGAACAGACAGCTCCTGGCCGACCGGGTGTCGCTCGCCATCGCCCATGCGCGTCGGAATACGGGCGCATTGTCTGTCGTGTATCTGGACCTCGACGGTTTCAAGGGGGTCAACGACACGCTCGGCCACGATGCCGGGGACCGCCTGCTGGAAATGGTCGGACAACGTCTTGTGGCCGCGGTGCGCGAAGTAGACACGGTGGCCCGCGTGGGCGGCGACGAGTTCGCGGTCGTCCTGTGGCAAGTGAACGGGGCGCTCGACGCGGCGAGCGTGGCGTCGAAGCTGCTCGAGACCGTCTCGAAACAATACGGAGTCCGCGGGCGCACGGTCAAGATAACCATCAGCGCAGGCGTCGCGATGTACCCGGCTCATGGCGACGATGCGGCCACCCTGCTGAAGAGCGCGGATCTCTCCTTGCACGAGGCGAAGCACTCCGGCAAGAACGCGTATCGAGTGTTCGACGGCGAGTCGCTGCGACAGCGGCGCGGCCACTTGGCTGCAGTTCGTCCGTTCGCGCGCACATGAGAAGCACCTTCGTCAAAACACCGGCTACCCTCGCTGTCGCCTGCGCTGTCGCGCTGGGCGTCTTTTCAGCCGTAGACGCGCAAGTAAGGGATAGGAACGAGACTGCGCTGCTCCTCGATACGCGAGGCGCGCCCGTCAGGAACGCCACCGGCCTTTGCTGGCACACGGCTTACGGCCCGCCCCCGATGTGGACCAGCGGATGCCATGCCGAGGGTCCGGCGCCCGTTGCCCAGTACGTGGCGCTGCTTCCAGCCTATGAGAAAGTCGCGTTCGAGGCCAACATCCTGTTCGGCTCCAACAAATCGACCCTCACCGCCGCGGGCCGCGCCACGCTGGATGCGTTCGTCGGCGAGCTCGCCGGCCTCGATACGCAATCGGTGAGGGCGATCGGGTATGCCGATCGCATGGGCTCCGGGGCCTTCAACCAGATGCTTTCAGAGGAGCGCGTGGACGCGGTGAAGGCCTATCTGGTCAAGAAGGGTGTCGCGGCCGATCGCGTCAAGACCAGCGCGTGGGGTCAAACGCGGCCGAGTACCGCCGCGGCCGAATGCAAGGACGCCAACAACGCGAAGAATGTGGCCTGCATGCAGCCTGACCGGCACGTGTTCGTCGAAATCTCCGGATCGAGGCTCGCCAAGTAATCGAAGCGCTCCAGGATGCCGGTCTGTACGCCTGCGGACGAATGCCGGGTCCTATGACCGACAGCGCACAGAACATCCGTCGGAACGAGGGGAGACTGGGACGGTGGAAGGTGCGAACACCTTCCCGTGTGTCTCCCTCCAACCAGTTCAAGGAAACCCTATGAAAATTCCCGAGCTTCCCGTCCAAACCAATCCATTCCTGTGGGGCATGGCAGCGGGTGCGGTCGCGCTCGCATTCGTCGGATTCAACTGGGGCGGCTGGGTGACCGGCGGCTCAGCGGAGAAGCTTGCCGGCGCGCGCGCAGATGCAGCGATCGTATCGTCGCTCACGCCAATATGCGTCGCCCGGTTCAGGGCGAGCGACAAGGCGCCGGCCAATTTTGCAGCGCTGAAGGAAATCAAGATAAGTTGGGAGCAGGCCGACTACGTGGGAAAAGGCGGTTGGGCAACGATGCCCGGTAGCACCGCCGAGCCGAACCGCGAGGTCGCTACGGCCTGCGCCGAGGCACTCGGCAAGCTCGTCCCGTAACCGCAGCTTGAAATGAACCTGGATCGCATCGCAGGCGCCTGGAGGCAGCTCAAGGGCATCGCGAGGAAGCAATGGGGCAGGCTGACCGCAGACTACGCCAGCGTGGTCGCCGGCGAGCGAGAGCGGCTGCGGGGCAAGGTCCAGGCGACGCGTGGCGTCACCCGGCAAGCCAATGAAAAGCGCCTTGCCGAATGGATCGCCCGCCAGCACAAGATCGACCCGATCCACAAGTAGGTTGCGTGCGCTAGCGAACAGAACGGCGCCGTGCACGGGCGCACGATCCGACCTCTGGAACCCTCCAGCCGGGGATCGTATGCGCCGCCATCCCGGGCGCGCCATGTACGAAGAGCTCGAAGCTGCCCTGACATCGATCACGATGCAGTTGCGCTCGGCCATCCAGGCGGACACCCGGAGAGTAAACGGCTCGGGCGACCGATTGCACCGCGACGAAGCGTGGACCCGGCAAGTTACGGCCGAGCTCGGCTCGGTCCTGCTCGGCACGCTGGGCCTTGCGGCGACCATCGAATGGCACGCGCACCAGTTCCAGAAGTGCACTGGAATCTCTTGTGAGCTGCAGGTGAACGACGCCGCAGGCCTCGAGCTGCCCGAGGATTACGCCACCGCGGTGTTCGAGGCTTACAACGAAGCGTTGAGCAACATCGCGCGACACGCGGGCGCGAGCCGGGTGGCGATCGCGCTCACCATCACCCCGCGCGAGCTCACCATGGCGGTGCGCGACGACCGCAGCGGCCAGGTGGCCGGCACGCGTGAGCTCGGTACCCCGGTAACCATCAGCCTGCCGATTCCCTGAACCCGGCCTTTGCCGGGCTGCGTCCTGCGTTTCCATGATGTCCTATAGTGGGAAACGTGATCGCGTTGACACCTTCGGGTGCGAAGTTCTCCCGCTGCCGGCGGTGGCGCTACCTCTTGTGGCGCAGATGGGCCGACGGCCCGGTGGCTAATTTCCTGATGCTCAACCCGAGCACCGCCGACGAGGTGAAGCTCGATCCCTCCTGCACGCGAGCGCGGCTCTATGCCGAGTGCTGGGGCTTCGGCGCGCTGGTCGTCACCAACCTGTTCGGATGGCGCGCGACGGATCCCGACGACATGAAGGCCGCGCGCGATCCTGTCGGCTTGCTAAACGACGCGGCGATCTTGAATGCGGCAAAAGAAGCGGACCTGGTGGTCTGTGCCTGGGGAAACCATGGCGCGCATCTTGGCCGCTCGAAAAAGGTCCTGGAGCTGCTCAGTCGAAACGAGGCCGCGTTGCACGCGCTGCGCCTGAACGGCAGCGGCGAGCCGGCGCATCCGCTCTATCTGCCCGGCGCCCTCAGGGCCACGCCCTGGCGCTAGGGGTCGCGCCTAGAGCTAGGGTCGCCGCCCAAGAAAAAGGCCCGGGGACGGTGACGTCGCCGGGCCAGAGGGAGAGGTGCCTTAGGGGGATAACCGGCACCGCTTCAATGCTCGCACATGCGGCCGACCTGGTCTGTTCGATAGCGCACACACAAGGTCCTGTTCGCCTGCCGATTCTTCAGGGTTTCGCGTACTCGACGAACTGGCTCTTGCCGTCCTTGACGATCCACTGGCCCATGCCGCGGCCGAGCTGGTCGCCGTTCGGCGTGAAGTCGCAGGTCGACCCGGCCCCCTGGAAGTTGATCGGCTTGCCGGCGCGCACGAGCTTGAGCGCCTCGACCACGTCGTCGACTTCCTGCCCGGGGCCGTTTCCGACCGCGATGATCTGCTTGGACCAGTCGACCGCCATCGGGCTCTTCGCCTTTTCCATGGCGAGCGCGGTGATGGCGATCTGGTCGTGGGTGTTGGGCGGGAAGAGGAACACCCGGTCGGCCGGCGCGGCCATCAGCTTCAGGAACTTCTTGTAGCCGGGGGCAGCCACGTCGGGCATGGGCTGGAAGTGCCGGATGCCCTCGGCGACCTTGTTGCCGACCGCCTGTACGAACTTGCCTTCGGCATCGGCCATGATGGAGAGCGCGACGACCTTGCTCTCGAAGCCGCCGCGGTACACCTCCTTCATGATCGACACGAAATCGGGCAGCAGGCCGAAGCAGTACACCGCCTCGGGTTGCTTGCCGAAGACGCGCTCGACCTCGGCCCGGTACGACGGCTGCTCGGGGTTGTAGATGAGCGAGTCGACGACCTTGCGGCCGTTCGCCTTCATTTGCTCCTCGAACACCTTCTGGATCGGCAGCACGAAGGCGTTCTGCAGGCCCATGATGCCGACCGACTTGAAGCCGAGCTTGAGGGTTGCCCGGCTGATCACCGTGCCCCAGTCGGTGGCCTTCATCTGGAAGCGCCAGACGTAGCCCTGCGTGTCGCCCTCGGTGATCGCGTTCGCCGCGCTCGACACCATCAGAACGACCTTGTTCTGCACCGCGATCGGGCGCGAAGACATGCCTTCGGGCGTGCCCCAGTAGCCGAGCAGCGACTGCGCCTTGTGCACGTTGATGAATTTGTGCGAGAGGTTCGCCGCCACCGCGGCGCTCGATTCCGAGTCCTCGATCACGAGCTCGAGCTTGCGCCCGCCGAGGATCCCGCCGGCGGCGTTGATTCTCTCGGCGGTGCGCTTGGCCGCCTCGGCCATGTCGGGCCCGTAGGCGCCGGCGTTGCCGGTGAGCGGCAGCGCCACGCCGAGCGGGATCGGGGATCCCTGGGCATGCGCGAGGTTGAGATAGGGCGCGCCGAGCGTTGCGGCGCCAGCGGCTCCGATCGATTGAATTACTTTGCGTCTTTCAAGGTTCATGGGTCCTCCCTCCTTTATTTGAAGTCGGCCCGAAGGCGATACTCGCGGAAAAAGCCCCGCGGCCGATAGATGAGCAGCAGGATCAGCCCGACGCCGATGATGATGATGCGGATGGCGGCGAGCTGGTCGGAGTCGAGCGCCGGAATCACGTCTTTGGCGAAACGCGACCCCTCGAGCAGCAGCATCACGAACGCGGCGCCGAGGATGGCGCCGCGGTGCGCGCCGCGCCCGCCGGCAATCACGGCCATGAAGGCATAGGCGATCACGATGTTGGTGAACTGAGTAGGGTCGATGTATTGGTAGTAGAAGCCGTGCAGCGAGCCTGCGAGGCCGATGATCGCGCCGCCGATGGCGAACACGCGCACCCGGACCCAAAGCACGTTCTTGCCCAGCGTCGCGGCCACCACGTCGTCTTCCCGCACCGCGCGCACCAGGCGTCCGAACGGCGACCGCGCGAGGCGGTCGAGGAACCATAGCGTGGCGAGGAGCAGCGCCACGGCGAGCGCGAGCAGGAAGTACTGGTAGTACTGCGGTGCGATCGCGTCGCCGAACGGCCGCGGCACCCCGGTGAGGCCGAGGGCGCCCTTGGTGAGCCAGTCCTCGTTCAGTGCGACGAGCCGCAGCATCTCGCCCACGCCCAGCGTGACGATGGCGAAGTAGTCCTCCTCGGTGACGCGCAGCGTGACGAACGCGACCAGGCCGCAGACCGCAGCGACGATCGCCATCGCGCCCAGGGCGGCGACGAAGGTGTTGGCGCCCGCTTTGAGCATCAGCAATGCCGCGGAGTACGCGCCGAGCGCATAGAAGCCGGTCAAGCCGAAGTTCACCATCCCGCCCAGGCCCCACTGGAAGTTGAGCGCGAGCGCCAGGATCGCCGAGAAGCAGATGACGATTCCAATCAGGACGAGAAATGAAATCATCCGGTTTTTACTTTCTTATGTAAGGCTGGCCGAACAGCCCCTGAGGACGAAAGACGAGGATCACCGCGAGGGCGAGGAGCGGCACCCCGATACGGTAGTTGGGCGCGACGACCAGCGTCGAGAGCTCGCTCACCACCCCGATGACGAGCGCTCCCACGAAGGCGCCGAGCGGGCTTCCCAGGCCGCCGAGGATCGCGGCGGCGAACACGCTGATGAGGTAGTTCGAGCCCATCGGCGGCTCGAGCGCGCGATCCATGCCGATCAGCACGCCGCCGAGCGCGAGCAGGACGCCGGCGAGGAACCAGGTCCAGCGGATGACCCGCGGGCTCTCGATGCCGCGCACCAGCGCGAGCGAGGGGTTGTCGGCGACCGCGCGCATGGCGCGCCCGATCGGCAGGCGCGTGAGCAGCACCCACATGGCGATCATCGCCGCGCTCGACACCGCGATGGTGATCATCTGCTCGTGGTTCATCCTGACGTCGGCGACGCGGAACGGCCTGGCGAGCTCGATGGCGAAGCTGCGCGCGGTGTTGCCGTAGGCGAAGCGCGCCACGTTCTCCAGGATGAATCCCAGGCCGAGGGAGGCGACCATCAGCGTGATCGCGCCGCGCTCGCGCAGAGGCTTGAAGGTCAGCTGGTCGATGCCGATGCACAGCGCGCCCATGGCGAGCGCCGCCGCCACGGTGGCGGCGGCGAGCGGCCAGCCGAGCTGGGCGTTGAGCCCGAACGCGAGGTAGGCCGCCACCGTCATCATCGCCCCGACCGCGAAGTTCGGAAACTTGAGCACGCCGAAGAGCAGCGTCACGGCGAGCGCCGGCAGCGCCATGATGACGCCGGTCACCACGCCGTTAAATGCGGTTTGAAGCATCGCCCAAATAAAAGCTGTTCAGGTCTTTCATGCCCAAAACGTCCTTCGCTGACGCGCAGGCGCGCACCCGACCGCCGCTCAGCACGACGCAGCTGTGCGAGATGCGGAGCGCCTCGATGGCGTTCTGCTCGATCATGAGGATGCTCACGCCGGTGCGGTTCACGCGCTCGACCCGCTCGAACACCTCGCGCGTCAGGATCGGCGAAAGGCCGGCCGAGGGTTCGTCGAGGATGAGGAGCTTCGGCCGCACCGCGAGCGCGCAGGCGAAGGCGAGCATCTGGCGCTGTCCGCCGGAGAGATTCCCGGCCGCGATCCGGTAGTGCTTCGGCAGCTCAGGGAAGAGCTCCTCGAGCCTGCCGTCGAGCGCGCTCCCGCCATGCCCGTTCGCGCCCATGAACTCGCGCGCGATCTTCAGGTTCTCGAGCACCGTGAGGTTGCGGAACACGTTGTATTCCTGCGGCACGTACGAGATGCCGGCGAGCACGCGCTTGGGTGCGCTCAGCTCGTTGAGCGGCTCGCCCTCCAGCTCGATCGAACCCTGGCGCGCGCGCAAGAGGCCGGCGAGTGTCTTGGCGAGCGTCGACTTGCCCGAGCCGTTGGGCCCGATGATGGTCAGGATGCTGCCGGCGGGAAGCTCGACGTCGATGCCTTTGAGAATGTCGCCCGCGCCGTAGCCCGCATGCAGGCTGCTGACTTTGAGGATGGAAGTCATGCGGCCTTGCCGAGGTAGGCGCTCATCACCTCGCCGTTGCTCGCCACCTCGCGGAAGCTCCCGCGCATCAGCGTGCGGCCCTCGGCGAGGACGAAGATCGGCGCGCAGAGCTGCGCGATCACGTCCATGTCGTGCTCGATGATGGCGAAGGTGAGGCCCTGGTTGCGCAGCGCCAGGATCGTCTGCGCCAGCGCCTCGGTCATCACCGGGCTCACGCCCGCGGTCGGCTCGTCGAGCAGGATGATCTTGGGCTCGAGCATCAGGGCGCGCGAGATCTCGAGGAGCTTCTTCTGGCCGCCGGACAGGTTCTTCGCCTGCTCGTCGGCGAGCTGCGCGAGGTTGACCTGGTCGAGAAGCGTGCGCGCCTTTTCCATCGCGGCTCGCTCCTGGGCGCGGACGCGGGCGGGCGTGAAGAGCGAGCGCCACACCGTCTCGCCGTACTGCCGCGGGCTCGCGAGCAGCATGTTCTCGAGCACGGTGAGCTCGCCCAGCTCGCGCGAGATCTGGAAGGTGCGCACCACGCCGATGCGGGCCCGCTGGTCGGGCCGCAGCGAGAGGATGCTGCGCCCCTCGAAGCTGACCTCGCCCGACTCCGGCGCGAGCAGCCCGCCGAGCACGTTGAACAGCGTCGACTTGCCGGCGCCGTTGGGTCCGATGATGCCGGTGATGCTGCCGCGCGCGATCTCGAGCGAGCAGCCGGCGAGCGCGCGAAAGCCGCCGAAGGATTTCACCACCCGGCTCGCCTGAAGCACGGGGCGCTTTTTCAGGCCGCCTTGTGCACCGCGACCGGAACCGCCTGGCCGCGGTTGCCGCGCTCCATCTCCTCGAGGACCTTCCGGCAGCGCAGCAGCGCCTTGTCGGAGCGCAGATACACCTCGTGGTAGCCGTCCTCCGGATACTCGAAGTTTCTCTGCTGCAGCTCGAGCGCCCAGCGGTCTTCCTCCATGACTTGCGGGAAGTTTGCGGCGATGCTTTCAGTGAGCTTTTTCGAGCGGGTGCTGACCCACAGGCGCCACGTGTGGTTCGTGCCGTCGATCGGCGTGTGCGAGTGGTGGATGACATAGCCGCGCTCGTCGGAGGCGACCCCGAGCTTCCCGGGCGGCGCGCAGCGCAGCTCCACGCGCGTGAGGCCGGGGCCCATCATGTGGTGGGTGTGCCAGCGGTCCACCACCGGGTAGCCGAACCAGTCGGCCATGAACGGCGGCTGGTGGTAGTTCTGCGCCCGGCGGATGGTCTTCACCGTCTGCACGCCGTTCAGCGCTTCCTCCACCAGCTCGAACGGGATCTTGCTCTGCTCGATGTCGCCGATGTTGCCGTCGTGCAGCGGGTAGAAGTGGGTGATGTCCAGCAGGTTCTCGATCATCAGCAGGTAGTTCGCCGGCACGTGCACCGGGTCGAACATGTGCGTGTGCCATTCGCCGCCGTAGAGCTCCGGGGTGGGCGGCGGCACCGCGCTCGAGCTCTTCGCAGGGTCGCCAAGCCACACCCAGGCGAGGCCGTCCTGCTCGACGAGCGGGAACGGCCGCAGCTTTGCCCGGGTGGGGATCGGCAGGTCGAGCTGCGAGGGGATGCGCACGCAATTACCCGCGCCGTCATAGCAGAAGCCGTGGTAGGGGCACTCGAGCACCCCGTCGGAGAGCACGCGGCCTTCCGAGAGCGGCATGCGCTTGTGCACGCAGCGGTCGTCGAAGGCGGTGAGCTTGCCTTCGCCGGTGCGCCACAGGAGCACCGGGCGGTTGCACAGGCGCAGCCCCTTGGGCTCGTTCACCGGAAAATCCTGCGAGCGTCCGGCGACGTACCAGGCGTTCTCAACGAAGGTGTTGATGGGCATCGAGCGAACTCCTATGAAAGATTGATCTGTAGGCTATTCGAGGGGTATTCCGGCCTGCGCGACCAGCTTGCGCCACAAGGCGAGGTCGTCGCGGTTGATCTCGAAGAGCCGCTCGGGCGTGGAGCCCTCGGCGGCGTAGCCGTAGCTTTGCAGCTTCTCCAGCACTTCTGGGCGCTTGAGCGCCGCGTTCACTTCCTTGCTCAGCCGCTCGACGATCGGGCGCGGCAGCTTCGGCGGGCCGAACACACCGGCCCACTGGCGCACGGTGACCTGCGGCACGCCGGCCTCGGCGATGGTCGGCACGTCGGGAGCGAGCGCGCTCCTCTTCTCGAGCAGCACCGCGAGCGGGCGGAGCTTTCCTTCCTTGGCGTTGGAAAGGGCCGAGAGCGTGCTGAGGAAGGACGATTGCACGCGACCCGCGAGCAGGTCCGGATTGAGCGGCCCTTCGCCCTTGTAGGGGACGTGGAGCATGTCGATCCGGGTCGCGCTCATGAGCTGCACGTTGTAGAGGATCGAGAGCGCATTGCCGGTGCCATAGGCGAGCTTGCCCGGATTGGCGCGCGCGTACTCGACGAATTCCTTCAGCGTCTTCGCCGGCACCGACGGATGCGCGTACAGGATCACCGTCGCGCGGCCGACCAGCGAGATCGGGGTGAAGTCCTTGAGCGGGTCGTACGGCGCACTCTTCCGCAGCGCGACCGGGGCCGTCATCGCGCTGTTCGAGGCGAACATGATGGTGTAGCCGTCGGGCGCGATGCGCGTCATCTGCTCGGCGGCGAGCGTGCTGTCGGCGCCGGGACGGTTGTCGACGATGACCGGCTGGCCCATCTGGTCGGAGAGCGCCTGGCCGATAATGCGCGTGGTCGGATCGGCCGAGCCGCCCGGCGGGAAGCCGACGATGAAGCGGATCGGCTTGTTGGGATACTGGGCGGCGGAAATGCCGGAGACAACGACCAGCCCGCACGCCAGCAGCACTCTCAGCATGAGCCCTCCTCGTGGACGGGAGGATAACTCGATTTATCGGTAACCCAGAAAGTTCTCGAACGCCGGCTGGCCGCCGGGACGCCTTCCCGACCTGAACTCCCGCAGCGCGCCCGAGAGCGCCTCGAACTGCACGAGGGTCGAGAACGCATAGTAGAGGACGATCGCCGCGCCGCGGTGCTCCTCGAGCGTACGGCCGGGCATGTCGACGACCATCGCCGGCTTGTCGATGCGACGGCGGACCTCGGCGAGCTCCGCCGGTCCGACCGCGGTGGGGAAGACCATGTCGGCGCCGGCCTCGGCATACAGCGCGAGCCGCGCGATGCAGTCCTCCAGGTCGCGCGATACCCAGAAGGCGTCGGAGCGCGCGACGATCATGAATTCCGGATTCTTTCTGGCTGCTACGGCGGCGCCAATACGATCTCCCATCTCCTTCATGGGATGAAGGGTCTGCGGCGCGCTCGTGTGCTTGCCCGCGCCGGTGTGGTCCTCGATGTGGATCGCCGCGGCGCCGGCGCGCTCGAACGCCTGCACCGTGCGCCAGATCTCGCCGGCCTCGTGGAACCCGCCCTCGGCGTCGGCGATCACCGGCAGCTTCACCGCCTGCGCGATGGTGCGCGCCTGCTCGACGAGCGCCTCGAGCGAAAGCAGGCCCGTGTCGGGAATGCCGAAGCGGCTCGCCGCGGTGGCGTAGCTTCCGATATAGACGCAGTCGAAGCCGTGCGCTTCGATGAGCTTCGCGCTCAGCGCGTCGGTCGCCCCCGGCGCGACGATGGTCCTCTCGTCAACGAGAAGACGGCGAAGCGAGGCCATGCGCGAATCCTACTAGAATAAAAACCAATGACTGCCATCGCGAAATTCTGGGACGACGCCGTCGTTCCGACCCTCGTCGACTACATCCGCATTCCCGCCAAGTCGCCGCATTTCGACCACGAATGGGCGCGCCACGGCCACATCGATGCGGCGGTGAAGCTCGCCGCCGAATGGTGCAAGCGGCACGCGGTGTCGGGCATGAAGCTCGAGGTCGTGCGCCTCGCGGATCGCACTCCAGTGCTCTTCATAGACGTCCCGCCGAACGGGAACGCTGGATCGAGCGCCAATGTGCTTATTTACGGCCATCTCGACAAGCAGCCCGAGATGACCGGGTGGCGCGACGGCTTCGGACCTTGGACGCCGGTGATCGAGGGCGGCAAGCTCTACGGCCGGGGCGGCGCGGACGACGGCTACGCGGTGTTCTGCGCACTGGCGGCGCTGCGCGCGCTGCAGCAGGAGAAGCGGGCGCACGCGCGCGTGGCGATCCTCATCGAATGCTGCGAGGAGAGCGGCAGCTACGACCTCCCGGCCTACCTCGAGGCGCTCGCGCCGCGCATCGGCACGCCCGACCTGGTCGTCGGGCTGGACTCGGGCTGCGGCAACTACGACCAGCTCTGGGGCACGACGTCGCTGCGGGGGCTCATCAACGGCGTGCTCAGCGTCGAAGTGCTGACCGAAGGGGTCCATTCCGGCGACGCGAGCGGCGTGGTCCCGGAAGGCGTGCGCATCGCGCGCCAGCTCCTCGAGCGGCTCGACGACGCCGCAAGCGGCATGGTGAAGCCGGCCGCTTTCCATGCCCAGATTCCCGTGGAGCGCAGCGAGCAGGCCAAGCGCGCCGCGGAGGTGCTGGGCGAGCAGATCTGGCGCAGGTTCCCGTTCGTGAAGGGCATGCAGCCGATGACCTCCGACCTCTCCGACCTGGTGCTCAACCGCACCTGGCGGCCGATGCTCGCCGTCACCGGCGCCGAGGGCCTGCCCGCGCCTGCGAACGCCGGCAACGTGCTGCGGCCGAAGACCGCGCTGGTGCTGTCGCTGCGCCTGCCGCCGACGGTGAAGGCCGAGAGCGCCGCGCGGCAGCTCCAGGCGATCCTGGAGGCCGACCCGCCCTGCGGCGCGCGCGTGAAGTTCGACTACGGCCAGGCCGCGACCGGCTGGCACGCGCCGCCCACCGCGCCTTGGCTTACCGCCGCGGTCGACACCAGCTCGATCAAGAACTACGGCAAGAGCGCGATGTGGATGGGCGAGGGCGGGACCATCCCGTTCATGGCGATGCTCGGGGCGCGCTTCCCGAAAGCGCAGTTCCTCATCACCGGCGTCCTCGGCCCGCAGGCGAACGCCCACGGTCCCAACGAGTTTCTGCACATCGAGTACGCCAAGCGGCTCACGGCGTGCGTAGCGGACGTGCTCGCCGCCCACGCCGCGAACTTCTCCTAGATCTTCAGGTTCTGCGGGTCGAGGTACTGGCGGCGGTAGGTCTCGAAGTCGACGCGGTCCTGCGCCTCGATCTGGCGCTGCTTGGCGCTCGAGGCGCGCGCGAGGTTGGCGAACTCGTCCTCGGTTTTCGGCGGCAGGGGCATGGCGAGGAGCGTGGCGCGGTGCTGAAGCGACTCGGCGAGGACGAAGCGCACGTACGAGTTGCCGTGCTTGCGCGCCATCTCCTGCAGCACGCGCGCCGAGGGCACCGAATCGGGATTGTCGAGCGCGGCGGAGGCCGCCTGCACCGCGTCCCGGTAGGCGATGCCGCCCAGCTGCGAGTCGAGCTTCGCGGCCGCCGGCGCGCACTCGGAGAGGACCTCCCGGCCCCACTCCTTGAGGGGCACTTCGCTGCCGGCGCGCGAAAGCGTGAGGCCGGGCTCGCGTCCGCGCGCCGCGACGCGGTCCTGGTTGCGCGTGATCGCGGCGATCTCGGCCGGGGTGTCAGGGGGGCTCTCGGCGAGCAGGCAATAGAGCAGGAACACGTCGAGGAAGCGGCAGGTGGACGCGGTGATGCCGATCGGCGAGAACGGGTCGAGATCCATCAGGCGCACCTCGACGTACTCGACGCCGCGCTCGCGCAGCGCGTGCAGCGGACGCTCGCCGGGGCGGATGCGCCGCTTCGGGCGGATCTTGCCGTAGAACTCGTTCTCGATCTGCAGGAGCGAGGTCGCGAGCTGGCGGTACTCGCCGTTGCCGTCCTGTAGCCCGATCTTCTCGTAAGGCGGGTAAGGCGTGGTGAGCGCGCCGTAGAGCGACGCGCCATAGTCGGCGAGGCTGTTGTAGCTCACCGAGAGCGAGGATTGCGCGTCGCTCTGGTAGCCCAGGCGCCCCATGCGGAGCGACGTGGCGTAGGGCAGGTAGAGCGTGCCGGGCGCGAGGCGCTGCAGGCCGTGCTTGGGATTTCCCTTCACGAAGCTCTCGCACACCGCCGGTGAGGCGCCGAAAAGGTAGAACAGCAGCCACGCGGTGCGCCGGAAGTTGCGCACCAGCCCGAAGTACTCCTCGTTCGAGCACTTCGGCAGCGACCAGTTGTAGTGGATGCCCGAAATCGTCTGCATGCGCCGGCCGTAGCGGTGCGCGAGCCCCATGCGGTAGATGGTCTTCGCGCGGCCGACGTTGGAGCTGCCGTAGCGCCCCAGCGGAATCTCGTCATCGGGCGGCAGCTGGCACGGCATGCTCGCGCACCAGAGGATTTCGTCGTGACTTCCCTGGGTGAGCGCGCGGTAGACGACCTGGTGGATGGAGGTCAGCTCCTCCAGCATCGCGTCCACGCTCGTGCGCGCCCCGGTGATGAGCTCTAGCTGGCTCTCGCTGAAATCGGTGGTGATGTGCGCGTGCGTGAGCGTCGAGCCGAGCGCCGTGGGATGCGGCGTGGTCGCGAGCGATCCGTCGGGACGCGCGCGCAGGCTCTCCTTCTCGATGCCGCGGCGCATGGCCGTTACCGCCGCCGCCGTGAGTGAATTAAGTCCGCTTTCGCTCGCGCTCATGTCCGAGTGATGTCGCTACCCCCCGACACGCAATAGCAACTACACGTGTGTCATTTTCAGTCTTGTGAGATGTCGCAATCGCCGCTACAGTTCGTCGCAGGTTGGACGAAGGGAGGTAGTGGTGAAGGGAATGACACTTCTCGTAGCGCTCGTCGCCGCGCTGTGCTGGGCGATCGGCAATCTCGCTTATGCCCAGGAAGAAGCCACCGGTGTGCGGCTCGTGGACGAGGACGTGCGCATCCCCGTTAGCAATGGCAACTACAGCATCGCGGCCCGGATCCTGAGGCCCGATGGCAACGGCCCCTATGGCGCGGTCATCCTCAACCATGGCGCGGCCGTGTCGGCGGAAGAGCGACGCACCGAGTCCCCCGAGCTCCTGATCCACACCGCGGCGCAATTCGCGCGGCGCGGCTACGTCGTGGTGCTGCCGCTGCGCCGCGGCTTCGGCGCGACCGGCGGCGAGTTCGCCGAGGACGCCGGCTCCTGCCGCAACCCCGACTACCGGCGCGGCGAGAGCGCCGCGTCCGAGGACATCATGGCGGCGTACGAATACACGCGGAACCTCCCTTACGTCGACGGCTCGCGCATGATCCTCGCCGGCCAGTCCGCGGGCGGCGTCGCCTCGATCTACACCGCCGCGCGCGCGCCGCAGGGCCTCGTCGCGGTGCTCGCCTTCGCCGCCGGCCGCGGCGGCAACCCGGCGCGCAACCCGGGCGTGCCCTGCGCTGTCGAGCCGCTCGCGCGGGTGTTCGACGAGATCGGCAAGCAGGTCAAGGTGCCGGTGCTGTTCCATTACGCAGAGAACGACCATTTCTTCAACGCGCAGACCTCGAGGCTTTGGTACGACCGGTTCACTGCCGCCGGCGGGCACGCGGAGTACGTGCTGCAGCCGGCCTTCGGCAAAGATGGTCACTATATCTTCAGCGAGGACTCCGGCGTGCGATATTGGCTGCCCGCGGTCGAACGTTTCATGGCCAAGAACGGCGTTCCCTTCGAGGCCATCGTGCCCTCCCAGGCGGCGAAGCCGATGCTGGCGGGCCAGACGGTCCAGTAGTCCCCCGAAATCGGGGTCAGACCCCGATTGTTCTAGATCACCCGAGCGGATAGTCCGGCGAACGTCGGACTTGGGTTTCCGCCTCGAAAATACCGCATCCATGGGATTTTGCATGAGCGGTTAGATGCCTATCGTCTGGTCCCAAGAACGCGTAACCGGGGGGTGCGCTCATGGACCAGAAAAGAAGCATTGCGGCACTGCTGGCGTGTTTGGTCGCCGCGTGTGGCGGTGGAGGCGACGGCGAATCAACTCCGCCGCCCCCTGACCCCAATGCGGCCGAGCGCGTCGGCCGCGGCAGCCTGACGATAGAGGGCCCGACCGCCGGGTCGACCTATTCGACCGAGTCCGAGAGCGTGCGGTTGTCGGGCTCGGCGTTCATAAGCCCTACTCACTCCAGGTGCTGCTCTGGCTCGGCTGAGGATACGGGCGTTACGGTCACTTCCAGCACCGGCTCTGCTGTGTTCCAGAGTGCGGGTTATTGCCAACCGTTCGGCTTCGGACCGCCGACCGTTTGCGATCACACCTGGGAAACGCGGATCAACCTGGCCGTCGGCACCACGACGGTGACGATCACCGCGCGGGATCCCTCTGGAAATATCGGGCGTGACTCGATCACGATAACGCGGCTTCCAGACAGGACAGCACCTGAGATCGATGCCATCGGCCCGGGGCGCGACGCGATCAACATGCCGGTCAATACGTCCACCCGCGTGATTTTCAGCGAGCGGATGGATGCCGCGAGCATTACGACTGCCACTTTCCTGATGACCGACAGCAACGGCAATCGCGTGGTCGGGACGGTCGCGGCCGCAGGCACGAGCGCGACATTCACGCCGGTGTCGGCGCTCTCCGGGTTCACTACTTATACGGCAACCATTACGACCGGCGCGCGCGACGAAGCCGGAAACGCGCTCGCCGCGGCCTTCGAGTGGCAATTCAGGACCGGAGCGGTGCCTGACACCACGCCTCCAAGCGTTGTTTCGGTGTCACCCCCTGACGGAACCTCCTGTACCGGCCCCGACGCGGTGATTACCGCGAGCTTCAGCGAAAGCATCAACAGGGCGACCGTAAACGCAGAGACATTCAATGTGGTCGGCGTCGCCAGCAACACTCCGGTGCCGGGATCCATTTCTACGGGCTTTGCGTCACTCGTTTTCACGCCGTCGCTCGGCCTTTCTTCCTCCACCCAGTATCGAGCCACGCTGTCCAGCGGCATCCGCGATCTCGCCGGCAATGCGATGTCAGCTGATCACATCTGGACTTTCTCCACCGTTCCATCGGCGATCGGTGCATGGGGGCAGACCAGCATCGCCCCATCTTTGGAACGGCTATTCCATTCGGCGGTCTGGACCGGGACAGAAATGATCATTTGGGGTGGCTCGAACAGTGTTGGCCTACTGCAGGACGGGGGTCGCTATCGTCCTGCCACCAACAGTTGGGCTCGGATGACCGAGATCGGTGCCCCGGAGCGCCGCGCCCAACATGCCGCGGTGTGGACAGGGGCCGAGATGATCGTGTGGAGCGGTGCCGGGCAGCAGGTGCTCTTCAATGGCGGCCGTTACGAGCCCGTCTCGGATACGTGGCGATCGATGTCAAGCGCGGGAGCGACTGCGGTCGGGCCGGTGCTCTGGACCGGCTCCGAGATGCTGGTCTTCGGCCAGGGTGCTGCGCGCTACGATCCCGCCTCCGATTCCTGGCGGCCGATATCGGCACCGCCCATGCTGCTCGGCCTATCGGGCCACAGCATTGTCTGGACCGGTACTCGCATGATCGTCTGGGGCGGAGAGCGTTCGGGCCTCCTCAATGCCGGCGCGGCCTATGATCCGGCCGCGGATACCTGGGAAGTGCTCAACGCGAACGGCTCGCCCTCACCGCGCCGAGGTCACAGCGGGATCTGGACAGGCAGCGAAATGCTCATCTGGGGAGGCGAGGACAGCGCGGGCGCAGCCCTCAATACGGGAGCCGCCTACAACCCCCGGACGAATACCTGGCGACCGATGTCCACTTGCGGCGCTGCGGCGAAGAGCGGTCACTACACCGTGTGGACCGGCAGCGAAATGATTGTCTGGGGTGGAACGCGCACCACCGGGCAACTCTACGATGTGGCGACGGACGCTTGGCGTCAGATGTCCACACTGAATTCACCGCTGGCCGCACTTGGGCTCAGCGCCGTTTGGGCAGGCAACCAGATGCTCATCTGGGGCGGTGCATCGAGCATAGGCGCGCGCTACCAGCCCTAACCGTCAGATCCGGATCAGCTGGTTCATCTCGATGATAGGCAGCAGGATCGCGAGCACGATGAGGAGGACGAGCGCGCCCATGGCCAGGATGAGCGCGGGCTCGAGCACGCCGGTGAGCAGGCGCACACGGGCGTCGTTCTCGACCTCCTGCTGCCGAGCGGCCTGGCCCAGCATGTGCGCGAGGCGCCCGCTTGCCTCGCCGGAAGCGACGAGGTGGATGAAGATCGGCGGAAAAAGCGTGCTGCCCGCGAGCGCGCGATGCAGGCTCGAGCCTTCGCGCACGCGCTGCTGCGCCTCCTCCACCGCGTCGCGCAGGGCGAGGTTCTTCACCACGCGCGCGCCCGCCGCGAGCGCCTGCAGAAGCGGCACGCCGCCTGCCGAGAGGATGGCGAGGCTCGAGGCGAGGCGCGCCGTGTCGACGCCTCGCCAGAGCGGGCCGACGAGCGGCAGGCGCAGCAGCCGCGCGTGCCAGCGCTTCTTCGTGGCCTCGCGTCCGTAGGCCCAGCGTAGGGCGAGGCCGGCCACGACCAGGGCGGCGGCGACATAGCCGAGCCTTCCGTGGAGCGCTTCGCTCGCCCAGAGCAGGGCGCGCGTCAGAAAGGGCAGCGTCTGGCGGCTCTGGGCGTAGACCTCCACGACCTGGGGCACGACGTAGGTGAGCAGGCCCACCACGATGCAGAGCGCCACGGCGGCGACGATCGCCGGATAGAGAAGGGCGAGGCCCGCGCTCTGGCGCGTCGCCTGGCGCCGCTCGAGGTAGTCGGCGACGCTCGCCATCACCGCCGAGAGCTCCCCCGAGTGCTCTCCCGCGCGCACCAGCGCCCGGTAGATCTCGGGAAACGACGACGGGTAGCGGTCGAAGGAGGCCGCAAGTTGCTGTCCGGAGAGCACCTCGGCGCGCACCGCCGCGAGGATGCGCCTGGCGGACTCGCCCTGCGCCTGCTCGATCAGCGCATCCAGGCATTGCTCGATCGTGAGGCCGGCCTCGAGCAGCATGGCGAAGCGACGGGTGAGGAGGGAGAGTTCCCCGGCCCCGATGCGCATGCGCGGCGCCCAGAAGAGGCGCCGCTTGCCCGGCGGCGCCGCTTCGCTGTCGACCGCGGCGACCTCGATCGGCACGAGGCCCGCGCTGCGCAGCCCGGCGCGCGCCTGGCGCGGCGCTTCCGCCTCGACCACGCCGCGCCGCGTGCGGCCGTCGGCGTCGATGGCGGTGTAGCTGAAAGCGGGCATCGTGCTACGACTCGCGCGTGACCCGGATCACTTCCTCGAGCGAGGTGAGGCCGCTCAGCACCCAGCGCAGGCCGTCCTGGCGCAGCGTGCGCATGCCTCGCTTCGCCGCGTGCGCCCTCAGGCGCTGCTCGGAGCCCGCGCCGTGGATCAGCGTCTTGGCTTCCTCATCGATCACGAGGAGCTCGTAGATCCCGGTGCGCCCTATGTAGCCGGTGTTGTTGCACGCCTCGCAGCCGCCCGGCGCGTAAAGCTTCTCGCCGCTGAAGCGCTCGCCGAGCTCGGCGAGGTCGGGCGCGCTGGGCTCGTGCGGCTGCTTGCACGCGGGACAGAGCTTGCGCACCAGCCGCTGCGCCAGCACGCCGAGCAGGCTCGAGGAAAGGAGATAGGGCTCGACGGCCATGTCGACGAGGCGGGTCGGCGCGCTCGCGGCGTCGTTGGTGTGCAGCGTGGCTAGGACGAGGTGGCCGGTGAGGCTCGCCTGGACGGCGATCTCCGCGGTCTCGCTGTCGCGGATCTCGCCCACCATGATGACGTCCGGGTCGTGGCGCAGGATCGAGCGCAGGGCGCGCGCGAAGGTCATCCCGATCTTGGCGTTGACCGGCGTCTGGGCGATGCCGTCGAGCTCGTACTCGACCGGGTCCTCGACCGTCATGATGTTGAGGCCGAGCGAGTCGATGCGCTCGAGCGCCGCGTATAGCGTGGTGGTCTTGCCCGAGCCGGTCGGACCGGTGACGAGGACGATGCCGTGGGGCTGGTGGATCAGGGTGTCGATCGCCGCGAGCGCCGACTCGTCCATGCCCAGGCCGCCGAGCTGGAACTGGCTCGCCTCCTTGTCGAGCAGGCGCAGCACCGCGCGCTCGCCGTAGCCGGTGGGCAGCGTCGCGACGCGCACGTCGACCTGGCGCCCGGCGAGGCGCAGCGAGATGCGCCCGTCCTGCGGCAGGCGCTTCTCGGCAATATCGAGGTTCGCCATGATCTTGATGCGCGAGAGCATCGCCGCATGCAGCCCGCGGTGCGGCTCGGCCACCGTGCGCAGCGTGCCGTCGAGGCGGAAGCGCACCACCGAGCGCGCGTCGTAGGGCTCGATGTGGATGTCGGAGGCCTTCTGGCGCAGCGCCTGGGTGAGCAGCACGTTGATCATGCGGATCACCGGCGCGTCGTTGTCGGAGTCGAGCGGGTCCTCGATCTTCGGCATCTCCTGCACCAGGCGCGAGAGGTCCATGTCCTGCCCGATGGCGTCGGCGACGTACGCCGGCGACTGGCTCGCCTGCGAGTACGCCTGGGCGAGGCGCCGCTCGAAGGCCTCGGGCTCCTCCACCGCCGTGACGCGCACCGGCACGCCGAGGACCCGGCGCAGCTCCGCGAGCACCTGCGGCCGCGCGCCCCGGCGCAGGCAGACGAGCGCCTCTTTGTCCGAGACCTCGAGGAGCAGCGCCCCGTTCAGCCGCGCGAAAGGATAGGGAACGAGGCGGACCGGCGTGTCGCGGGCGAGATCCATGGCGCCACTTTACTGCGGCGGGGAGCTCTGCGCTGGCGGGTTCTGCGCCGGAGGTGTCTGCGCCGGAGGTGTCTGCGCCGGGGCGTCCTCCGGCGGCAGGGTGGGCGTCACGATGTCGGGCAGCACCACCGAGGGCGGAATGTGCGCCTTCCCCTGCTCCTCGAGCATCTGGCGATAGCGCTCGGAAGTGACCGGGGCGTAGGTGCTGCGCTCGCGCATGACGAGCGGCCGCAGGAACACCATGAGGTTGGTCTTGGTCTGCGTGCGCGTCTCGTAGCGGAACAGCGCGCCGAGGAGCGGGATGTCGCCGAGGAGCGGCACTTTTTGCATGGTGTTGCCGGTGCTGTCCTGGATCAATCCGCCGATCACGATGATCTGGCCGTCGTCGACCAGCACGCTCGACTCGAGCGAGCGCTTGTTGGTGATGATCCCGGCGGGGTTGGTCTGGTCCTGGACGCTCGACACTTCCTGGTAGATCTGCAGGCGCACCGAGCCGCCTTCCGAGATCTGCGGCTTGATGCGCAGTGTCAGGCCGACGTCCTTCCGCTCGATGGTCTGGAACGGCGTGGCGGTGGTCGCGGCGCCGGTCTGCGCGTACTGGCCGGTGATGAAGGGCACGTTCTGCCCGATGACGATCTTCGCCTCCTCGTTGTCGAGCGTGAGCAGGTTCGGCGTGGAGAGGATGTTCGCCTTGGTGTCGGACTCGAGCGCGCGCGCGAGGAAGGCGAGGTTCGTCACCGTGCCGATTCCCGGGATCGTGACCTGGCCGCGCACCACGCCGAGATTCAGCCCGTTGCCGAGGCTGCCGGGGTTCACCGCGCCGTCGATGATGTTGGTGCCGGTGCCGCGCGCGCCGAAGTTGGTGCCGCCGAAGCCCTGCGTGGCGTTGGTGCTGAGGTCCTGCAGCGCCTGCCACTGCACGCCGAACTCGGCCGCCTTGTCCGCGGTCATCTCGACGATCAGCGCTTCGACGTGCACCTGGAGGCGGCGCACGTCGAGCTTGTCGATCACCGCCTTCAGGTTCGCGAACACCGCGTCGGGCGCCGAGATGATCACCGCGTTCGAAGACGGGTCGGCCTGCACGATGCCGCCCCCGCCGCCCACCGCACCGAGCCCGCTGAGCGGCGACGGCGACGGGCCGGGCCCGCCGGAAACCGGCTGCTGCCCGATCGTCGAAGGCGCGGTGGAGAGCGGTGCCGTCGCGGCAATGTTAAGTGCCGGCGAAGACTCGCCCGAGAGCACCGCGCGCAGCGTCTGCGCGACGCGCACCGCCTCCGCGTTCTTCAGGAACACCACGTGCAGGTTGCCGCCCGCGGCAGTGGGCTTGTCCAGGCTCTGCACCATTTCCTGGATGCGCGCGAGGCGCGCCGGATTGTCGACGCGCACGATGAGGCTGTTGGTGCGCCCGTCGGCGGCCACGCTGATGCGGCCGCGCGCATCGGCCTGCGCCGCGTCGGCGGCGTAGAGGCGGTTGACCGTGTTCGCCATCTCGGTGGCCGAGGCGTTGCGCAACGGGATGAACACCGGCTCGCCGCCGCCGGGCCGGTCGATGGCGTCGATGATGCGGTCGATGCGGCGAAGGTTGTCGGCGTAGTCGGTGATGACGATCGAGTTGTTCGCCGCGTAGACCGCGATGGTGTTGTTCGGGGTGATGATCGGCCGCAGCACCGGCAGCATCTGCGACGCCGATTCATATTTCAGCGTGTACACTCGCGTCTGGAGCCGGTCGCCTTCTGCGGCGCTCCTGGGCGAGACCGAGCCCAGGTGCATTTTCGCGTCGGCCTCCGGCAAAATTTTCACCACGCCGTCGCTCTCCACCGCGGCGAAGCCCTGGAGCCTGAGCGCAGAGAGGAAGATGTCGTAGGCGGCCGATGGCGGCACCGGGCGGGACGAGACGATGTTGACGGTCCCCTTGACTCTCGGATCGATCAGGAAATTGCGCTTCGACATCTGGCCGATCGCGGTGGCGACGGCCTCGATGTCGGCGTTGACGAAGTTGAGCATCACCGGCTCTTCGGCGGCGCGCGCGCCAAAGGCGACGAGCGCCAGAATGAGGACAGCGCGCCTAGCGGCCGGCATTGCCCCGTGCGCCGCCCGGCGCTTCGAGCGGCACGCTGCGCCGCTCGAGCACGAGTCGCTCGAGCTCGCCGCGCCGGCTCACAACGACGTGGTCAGGATGGATCTCGCGCACCACCAGCTCGCCGACCGACTCGCCGACGGCGGCCGCGCGCGGCCGGCCGTTCTCGCTGAAGAGCGCCCGGGAGGGCGAGACCACGCCGATCAGGCGCACCGCCCCGGAGGAGGCGGCCTGCGGCGCCGAAGAGGCGCCGAAGAGGCGCCGCGCCGCGGGCGAGGGCGCCTCGAGCGCGCGCGCCTCGCCGCCGAGCGCCGGCGCGGCCTTCGCGCGCGGCGCGAGCAGCACCCACGTGCCGTAGGCGGCGGCAGCCGCGAGCGCCGCGATCAGTGCGAGATCGAGCGCCAGAGCGGCGGAACCTGCATGCAGCCAGCGCTGCAGGGTGTTCTTGAACCGGCCTGCCATCTACAAGGTATAGTATCCCGATCCCCGAGCTACTACAATTACTTGTATCGGGCGCGGCCAGCGGAGGACCCATGAGTCGACGTCGCATCCGCGCGTTCACTCTCATCGAGGTGATGGTGGTGATCGCGATCCTGGCGGTGCTCGCCGCGCTGATCGTGCCGAAGGTCATGAGCCGTCCGGACGAGGCGCGCGTGGTCGCGGCGCGTCAGGACATTGCCAGCCTGCTGCAAGCGCTCAAGCTCTATCGACTCGACAACCTGCGCTACCCCACCACCGACCAGGGCCTCGCTGCGCTCGTGACGCGCCCGAGCGTCGCGCCGGTGCCGCCGAACTGGAAGCCCGGCGGCTATCTCGAGCGGCTGCCGCGCGATCCGTGGGGCAATCCGTACCAGTATCTCAGCCCCGGCCTGCGCGGCGAGGTCGACGTCTTCAGCTTCGGCGCCGACGGCGTGGCGGGCGGGGAAGGCTTCGACGCGGACATCGGCTCGTGGAACCTGTAGCCTTCCAGGCCGCGCGGCGCGCGGGTTTCACGCTGATCGAGGTCCTGGTGGTCCTCGCGATCATGGCGGTGGTCGCCGCGGCGGTGGTGGTCATGGCGCTTCCCGGTGATGCGGAGGCGGCGCGCGCGGAGGCGCGAAGGCTGGCGGCGCTGCTTGAATCGGCGATGCGCGAAGCGCGCGCGAGCGGCAGCAGCATTGCATGGTCCGCCGAGCGGCAGGGCTACGCGTTCTGGCAGCGCGGCGAGGACGGCGACTGGGTACCGTACCCGCGCACGAGCCCGTACCGCAGCCGCGTGTTTGCCGGGCGCACCGAGCTTGCGCGGGTGCGCGTCGACGGCCGCGACCTCGCGCCAGGCGAGCGGGTGGTGTTTTCGCCACATGGCCTGCGCAACGAGCTTGCGGTGACGGTGGTGGGCGCTGGCGAGCAGTTCACGATCTACGGAGACGTCATTGGGCGGGTCAGCCTCGCGCGGGTTTACGCTAATTGAGGTGCTGGTGGCGCTCGCCATCGCGGCGATCGCGCTCGCGGCAGTGAGCCGGTCGGCGGCGGTATCGAGCGCCTCGGCCACCGAGATCAAGCTGCGCGCGCTCGCCGGGTTCGTCGCCGAGAACCGCCTGGGCGAGCTCGACGCACGCCGCGCCTGGCCGCCGGTCGGCGTGAGCGAAGGACTCGAGCGCCAGGCGGGCTTCGACTTTCCCTGGCGTACCGAAGTCTTCGCTACCCAGCATCCGCTGCTGCGGCGGGTCGAGGTCCAGGTGCTGGACCCGACCGACCGCACCCATGTGCTGCGCACGCTCGTCGGCATACTGCCCAGGGAAAGCTGATGAATTCCAAACGCGGCTTCACCCTTCTCGAGCTTCTCGCGGCGCTGGCGGTGCTCGCGGTGCTGGCCTCGCTCAGCTTCCGCGGGCTCTCGTCGGTGCTCGACGGCGAGGCTCACGTGCGCGAGCAGGCGCGCCGCTGGAGCGAGGTGGGCATCCTGCTCGGCCAGCTTCGCGAGGACATCTCCTCGGCGGTGGAGAGCCGCGGCTTCGCGCTCGGCGCCACGACGGACGCCGACCTCGTGCTGACACGGTTCGCCGATCAGGCCGGGGCGCCGCCGCGGCGCGTCGGCTATCGCCTGCGCGAGGGCACGGTGCAGTATCTCCTCTGGCCGCAGGGTCTCGACGCCGGCCCGCCGGCGGCGGCGTACGCGGTGCTCGCCAACGTGGCGGATCTGAGGCTCACCGCGCTGCGCGAGGACGGCACCTGGGTGCCGGTGTGGCCCGCCGGGCAGCCGCTGCCGCGCGCGGTCGCGGTAGAGCTGGCGCTGACGAGCGGTGAACGTGTCTCTCGGCTCTTTCCGCTGAAATGAAAAGTTTGCGACCCCAGCGCGGCACCGCGGTAATCATCGCCATGCTGGTGCTCGCGCTCGCGGTCGCGGGCGCCGCCGCGATGCTCGAGCGCCAGGACCTCGACGCTCGCGCGCTACAGTCGCAGCGCGACTACGAGCAGGCGCGCTGGATGCTGCGGGGTGGAATGCACTGGGCGCGCTCGATTCTCGCCGAAGACGCGCGCGCGGGGACGAGCGACCACCAGCGCGAGCTCTGGGCTTCGGGGCTGCCGCCGACCGACGTGCAGCTCGGCTCCCTCGCCGGCGGAATCCGCGACGAGCAGGGGCTCTTCAACCTCAACAACCTGCTGCGTGGCGGAAAGCCCGATCCGCTGCAGGTCGCCGCGCTTGGGCGCCTTCTCGGCGCGATCGGGCTCAGTCCCGCGCTCGCCGATGCGATCGCTGCGCGGATCGACCCCAAGCGCCCGCTCGCCGACGTCGGCGAGCTCGCTGGGCTCCCCGGCCTCGACGCAGACGCGCTCGGCCGGCTGCGGCGCTACGCCACCGCCCTCCCGCGCCCGACCGCGGTGAATATCAACACCGCGCCCGCGGAAGTGCTTGCGGCGATCGTCGAAGGCCTCGCCCTTTCCGAGGCCCAGGCGCTGGCGCGGCGCCTCGCGAGCGACCCGGTGCGCACCCGGGACGAGTTCCAGACGCGCCTGCGGCCCAACCTCAGGCCCAACCTCGAAGCCATTTCCGCCTCGAGCCAGTTCTTCGTAGTGATGGGGCGGGCCAAGGTGGGTGACGCCGACCTGCGCATGGAGGCGCTCCTGCAGCGCACGGGAACCGGCCTCCCGGTCATCGTCTGGCAGCGCAACGCATGAGCACCTGCCGCGTGCGCCTCGGGCGCGATTTTCCGGAGAGCGGCCGCTTCGAGTGGGCGCTCGTCAACGAGCTCGGGTCGGTCCTGGAGAGCGGGGTCTCGGATCTTGCCATGCCGCCGCGCGACCGGTCGTGCGAAGCGGTGCTCGCGGCCGAGCTCGTGCTGCTCGAGCGCGTCGCCCTGCCGGCCGCTCAACAGCGCCGCCTGCAATCGGCGCTGCGCTTTCTCGCCGAGGACAGCATCGTGCCGGATCCCGCGCGGGTGCACGTCGCCGCCGCGCGCACGCCGCAGAAGGACGTGGTGTGCGTCGGCGTGGTCGACCGGGAATGGTTCGCGCAGGCGCTCGCCCGCCTCGCGCGCGCCGGCATCGCGCCGGTCGCGGCCTACCCCGAAACCCTGTTGCCGCCGCTCGAGCCGGGCGCATGGGTCGTGGCGTGCAATGGCGACGAGAGCTTCGTGCGCACCGGCGAGGCGGAGGGGTTCGCGCTCGACAGTGCGGCGGAGGACGAGCCGCCGGTCGCGCTGCACCTGGCGCTCGAGGGGGCGCGCGCCGCCGGACGGCTGCCGCAGCGCCTCGTGCTGCGCGCCGCATCCGGCGCGGCGCAGCCGACCGCGGCGGGCTGGGCCGCGGCCCTGGACCTGCCGGTGGAGCCCGGCGCGGCCTGGCGCTGGTCGCAGGCGAGGCAGCGCCCGCGCTTCGAGCTCCTTCAGGGCGAGTTTGCGCCGCGCGGGTCGGGTGGCGCCTGGCGCGAGGCGCTAGCGCGGCCCGCGTTCCTGGCCGCGGCGCTGGTCGTCCTGATGAGCGTCGCCATCGCCGCGGACTGGGCGCTGAAATCGGCCGAGCGCGACCGCCTGCAGGAAGAGATGCGCGCGCTCTATCGGCAGAGCTTCGGCGAGAGCGCCGTGCTGGTCGATCCGCCCCTGCAGATGAGCCGGGCGCTCACGGAGCTGCGCGTCGCCGCGGGACAGGGTAGCGCTTCGGATTTCGTTGCGCTCCTCAATGCCGTGGCGGAGTCGATACCCGAGCCCGGCGCGCAGCGCGTCGAAGCGATCGACTACGAGAACGGACGGGTCTCGCTCTCGCTTCGAGCGCGCGAGCCGAGCAAGGCCGCTGCGCTCGCCGCGCAGCTACGCGCCAGCGCGAGCGCCCCGGGCCTGGAGATTCGCGTGGAAGAGGGCGCCGGCGGAGCCCTGCGGCTGATCGCGGCCGTGCCGGGGTCGAAATGAATCCGCGGCGTCTGCGCGAATTCTGGAGCGAGCGAGCACCGCGCGAGCGCGCGCTGCTCGCCGGCGGCGCGATCGCGGTCGCGCTGGTCGCGTTGTACCTGTTCGTGTGGCAACCGGGTCTCGCGGCCGGTCAGCGGCTCGCGGCTACGCTGCCGAGGCTGCGCGCCCAGGTGGAGCTCATGCGCACGCAGCAGTCCGAGATCGCGGCGCTGCGCAAGAGCGCGGGCACCGCCGCGCAGGGCGGCGACTTGAGAATCGTCCTGCAGTCGTCGGTCGGGCGCGCGCCTTTCGGCAAGTCGGTGCAGCGGATCGATGCCGCCTCGGGCGATCGTGCCACCGTGCTGGTCGCATCCGCCGACTTCGACGACTGGCTGCGCTGGGTCGCCGAAGCGCAGCGCGAAGCCGGCGCGCGCCTGGAAAGGTGCCGCATCAGCGCGCTGGACACGCCCGGCATGGTGCGCGCCGAAGCCACCTTCGTCGCCCTCGGGGCGGCGGCGAAGCGATGAGCGCTCGGCGCCTCGTGCTGTACGCGGCGTGGGGGGTGGCCGCATACGTGCTCGTATTCCTCGCCCTTGCGCCCGCCGCGTGGCTCGCGCAGAGCGTCGAGCGGGCGTCGCAGCAGCGCCTCGAGCTGCGCGATGCGGCCGGTTCGGCCTGGTCGGGCAGCGGGCGCCTCTATGCGCACACGCGCGGCGGCGAATTCCTGGACCTTGGCTCGGTGCGCTGGAAGAGCACGCCCGCGGCGCTGCTGCGGGGCAAGCTCGCCGCCGACATGACGCTCAACGAGAGCCCGAAGCCGATCCGGGTCGAGCTCTCGCCAGGCGCGGTGACGCTGAAGGATCTCGCGCTCGAGGTGCCTGGAAAGGCGCTCGGGACGCTCGCGCCGCCGCTCGAGATCCTGGGCCCCGGCGGACGGGTGCGCATCCAGTCCGACGACCTGCGCCTCGAAGGCGACTCGGTACTCGGCCTCGCGACCATCGAGTGGCGCGACATCCGCCTGGCGCGCGCCTCCGGCGTCGAGCTCGGCTCGCAGGTCGCGCGCCTGCGCGGGGCGGGAAGCCGCGTCGACATCGAGCTCGCCACGCTCGACGGTCCGCTGCGCGTCGCGGGCGGCGGAACCTGGTCGCCGCGCGGCGGCCTCTCGCTCTCCGGCACCGCCGAGCCGCGGCCCGAAGCCGCCGCGACGCTCGTGCCGTTCCTGCGCGGCGTGTGCCCCGAGTTCCGCGACCAGCGCTGCATCTTCCAGATCAAGTACTGAAAAAAATCGGGGCCCGCTTGCGCGGGCCCCGATCGGATAATGCTCGCCGGCCGGACTAGGCTAGCTTGTTCTGCCGAGAGCGCGTCTCGCGCGTGTCAGGCGTCTGACGGCGGCGTCGATGCACAGTTCCCAGCGTTCCGCGGCCGCGATGTCGGCCGCATAGCGGGAGCGTACCGAGGCCGGCAGCGAAGCGAGGGCGTTCTTCCAGAACGGAGTCGTGATTTGGTTACGCATGGTGTACCACCTTTGCCGTAAGGGCCGAGTGCACCCGCTCGTAGAGCGAGCTCACGCGCGCAGCCAGGTACATCGAGCGCTCGCGACGGGCGCGCTTTTCCAGCGCGTACAATTCCTCGGCCGTGGGGAGTTGGAACATGGCCTTTTTCATGCAGTGGAAGATAAGGCCGCGCCCGGCAACAAACAAACGATCGTTTATCAAGTCTTGCATAAGAAAAACTCATCCCTGGCGTGATATATCGCCTCCCGCCGCTGAATGCATTGCGCGTGTTCGAGGCCGCCGCGCGCCACCTGTCCTTCAAGGACGCGGCGAACGAGCTCTCGATCACGCAGGCGGCGGTGAGCCACCAGATCAAGAGCCTGGAGGAATATCTCGGCGTGGAGCTCTTCCGGCGCGCGGGGCGCCGCGTCCAGCTGACCGAGGCGGCGCGCGCCTGCCTGCCGCGCCTGCGCGAAGGCTTCGACTCCCTCGCTGCGGCCGTGGAAATGATCCGCGAGCGCGCCGCGGAAGCCGACCTCCTCATCACCGCGCCGCCGGTGTTCACCGCGCGCTGGCTGATGCCGCGGCTCGCCGGCTTCGCCAAGCGCGAGCCGAGGGTCGAGCTGCGCGTGTTCGCCTCCAGCAAGATGGTCGACGCCGGCGCGCTCGATTCACCGACGCTGGTGAGCGGGCTCGACCTGCGCGAGGACGCCTCGGGCGTCGAGATCCATCTCGGCAGCGGTCACTACCCGGGCTATCGCGCCGACCGCCTTTTCGGCGTTTCAATGACCGCGGTGGCAAGCCCGGATCTAGTTAAGAGCACTCCGCCGCTGCGCGAGCCCTCCGACCTCGCGCACCACGTGCTCCTGCACGACGACGCGATGGAGCTCGTCGCCGGC
>Ga0105242_10000289_pt1 | contig 40069 bp, 31 predicted proteins | sample KBSM24metaG_FD_81521 | JGI IMG/M metagenome (GOLD analysis project Ga0105242, IMG submission 81521) | Miscanthus rhizosphere microbial communities from Kellogg Biological Station, Michigan, USA - KBS M2-4 metaG | ecosystem: Host-associated > Plants > Roots > Rhizosphere > Soil | place...
CCCGGTTGTCTATCGCCGCATGAACCTGCGCAAGGCCGGACTGTGGACCGGCGCCCTCCTCCTCTTCCTGCTGGTGGCGGCCTATGCCGTGGTCCGGATCATGGTCGACCCCCAGCACCTGAAGGAGGTCGTTCGCGAGAGGGTCCGCAAGAGCTGGGCGCGCGACGTGACCCTCTCCGACGTGAAGCTCGAGTTCTCGCCGCTGCCGTCGCTGCACGCCTTGGACGTGGCGATCACCGGCAAGGGCGAGCCCGCGATCCGCGCGGCGCAACTCATCGCCGACCTCGAGCTGGTGCCGCTGCTGCTGGGCGAGGCGCGCTACCGCACCGTGTACATCAAGGACGCGACCATCGAGCGCGCCGGCGGCAACTGGCACATCGAGGAGGGAACGGTCGAGTCGGGCCCGGACCTGCACGACGTGAAGATCGCCGCGAGCCTCTGGCGCAACCGGCATCCGGTGTCGCTGGTGGCGCAATTCGACGACCTCTCGAAGGTCGGCAAGCCCGGCGAGGTCACGCGCGGGCGCATCGAGCTCGAGTGGAACCAGGCGAGGCTCGTGGCCACCGGGCGCATGCCGCTCGACGGAACCATCGCCAACCACGCGCTGCACGTCGAGCTCGCCGCCGAATCGATCAGGGACCTGTGCGATTTCTTCGGCTACCAGCGCCGCCCCACCACGCCGCTGCACGCATCGTTCGACACGCGCGAGGAGCAGGGGCGCGTCGGGATCGACAGGCTCGACATCGCGCTCGGCCGTGCCCGGGCGAAGGGTGAGGTGCGCTACGCACCGGGACCGAAGCCGGTGGTCGACGCGCGGCTCGCTTTCGATCGCTTCGACTGGGCCCAGTTCTACCTCGACGCCGGCGGCGAGCCGATCCCGAAGGGCGAGGAGATGTTCCGCGACACGCCGCTTGCTTGGTGGGCGCTCACGGGGCTCGAGGGGTACAAGGGCACGGTCGACGCGACCTTCGACACCTTCATCCTTCGCAACGGCATCACGCTCACCAAGCTCGCGACGCACTCCACGTTCGACGGCGACCGCTGGGAGATGCGCTCTTTCGAGACGCAGATGCTGGGCGGCAACGCCAAGGGGAAGATCGAGGTCGTGGGCTCGAAGAAGAGCGCGAAGCTGGATTTCGACGGCCAGGGGCTGCTGATGGAACGCTGGATCCGCGAGCGCGGCGGCAAGGCGCCCGTCACCGGCGGCCCCATGAAGGTCACCGCACGCCTCGCCTCCAGCGGCGAATCGTTCCGCCAGCTCGTGGGCTCGATGTCGGGGCCGCTCGACATCCGCATGGGGCCCGCGGTCCTCGCCTCGGAGCACGCGGGCGAGCTCGAGAAGAGGCTCACCGCGACCTTCTCGGGCCGCGAGGCGCACCGCGTGGACTTCGAGTGCGCGTCGTTCGCGCTGCCGTTCAAGTCGGGCCGCGCCGAGGGCGAGCACCTCGTCGGCGCCCGCACCGCGGTGAGCTACCTCCTCACCTCGGGCGTCGTGGACATGCGCGCGCAGCAGGTCGACCTGCGCGGCCGCATGAAGGGCAAGCAGGGCGTGGGCCTTTCCACCATCGCGGGCGACGTGAAGATCACCGGTCCCGTGAAGCAACCGAAGATGACCCTCGACGAGAGCGCCAAGCCGAAGGTCCTGGCACGCGGGGCGCTCGCGGTGGCGACGCTCGGCCTGAGCGCGCTGGGCACCGCCGCCGCCGACAAGGAAGAGGGCCGACGCAACGATCCCTGCGAGGCTGTGTTTCGTTAGGGGACAGACCCTGTTTCACAGCTGCGAGAACTGCGTTCTTGCAGATGGGAAACGGGGTCTGTCCCCGGTTTTCAATTTGTAACAAAGCTTCCCTCCCCCGGAATCCCGCGCTAGGCTCGTTTCCAGTCACAGTTCCCTGGGAGGAATGATGAAACGCAAGACCCTTTGGATCGCGATGGCCGCGTCGGCGCTCGCACTCGGCACCGTCTCGACGCAGGCCTCGGCCCACGGTGGCGATCCGGTTGCCGGAGCCATCGTCGGCACGGCGATCGGCGCCGCGGTCGGTGGCCCGGTCGGCGCCGCGGTGGGCGCGGTGCTCGGCACCGCGATCGCATCGACGCCGCCGTATCCGTACCACCACGGCTACTACGGCCGCCCGTACTCGTACGCGCCGCCGCCCGCCGCGTACGCGCCGCCCGTGTCGTATGCGCCGGCCTACCAGCCCGCACCCGGCTACTACCAGGCCGCGCCGCGCTATTACTCGCAACCCGCACCGCGCTATTACTCGCAGCCGGCGCCGCGCTACTACAACGAGCCGCAGCGCAGCTACGACGAGAACTATCGCTACGAATCCGCGCCGCAGCGCTACCAGCAGGCGCCGCGCGGTTATCGCGAGGCCGGGTACCAGCCCGCCGCGCCGCAATACCAGCAGTACCCGCAGGACCGCCGCTACTACGCCGAGCGCCGCGACTACTACGCGCCCGCGTACAACAACGGCCAGTGAGTCACCAGAAGTAGACCTGCAGGGATTTTTCGCGGACCCGGGGCGGGATGCTCTTCACGAGCTCCCGCTGGGGCCGGAAGTTGAGGGCGCTGCGCTCGAGGAGGTTGTCGATTTTCTCGAGGTCGTAGCGCCCTTCGTTTTCATCGGGTGCGCGCAGTTTCGGCGGGAAGCAACCCATCCCCGCCATGATGCTGTACCACGAGAGCACCGGGTACCCCTTGCCGAGGCGCTGCTGGGCCACCGGCTCCAGGATCCCGCGGCCCGATAGCCACAGCGAGTAGAGCTCCTTCAGCGCGTCGGAGAGCTTTCCGTTCGCCGAGCAGGCGCGCCAGTATTCGGTGTCGTTGCGCGAGTTGGTCTTGTAGTGCGTGACGATGTAGTCGCGCGTGCCCTCGAACTGACCGTTGACGACGTAGTTGTAAGCGTCGCGCGCCCTCTCCGAGAAGTCGCCCTTCTCCAGCACCTCGACGAAGCCCGCCGCCGTGCGCTGGATGAAGAGGAGCGCGGTCGCCTCGAGCGGCTCGATGAAGCCCTGGGAGAGGCCCACCGCGAGGCAGTTGCGGTTCCAGTGCTTCGTCACGCGCCCGACCCGCATCTTGAGGTGGCGTGCCGGGGTCGGATCGTCCAACAGCCCCAGGCTCTCGCGCAGCTCCCGCTCGGCTTCGTCGGCGGAGCAGAACTGCGAGCTGTACACGTAGCCGTTTCCGTAGCGGCTGGTGAGCGGGATGATCCACTTCCACCCGTGCCTCATGGCGACCGACACCGTTTGCGACGGGATGTCCCCGCCGATGGGCGTAGGCATCGCGACCGCCGAATCGTTGAAGAGGTTCTCCGAGAAGCTCACGAACGGGGTCTGGAGCGCCTTCTGGATGAGGAGGCCGCCGAACCCCGAGCAGTCCACGAAGAAGTCCGCGGCGACGGTCTCGCCTTCCTTCGTGCGCACGCTGGCGATGTCGCCGTTTTCCTCGAGCTGCACGTCCTCGATGTGGCAGGGCTTGTACTTCACGCCGCGTTCCTCGGCCACCTTCTTCATGTACTGGCCGAGCAGCACCGCGTCGAAGTGGTAGCCGTACCAGACATCGAAGGGAAAGTTGCGGTCGGGCCGCGGCGCCATGTGCTTCTCGGCGAGCTTCGCCGCGATGAAGAAGCGGTTGGGCAGCGCGCACACGTCGGCGCCGTTCAACCTCGCCTCGGCGTTGTGCACGAACTGCGCCATGGTGAGGTTGTCGAGCATCGAGGCGAACGGGTGGAAGTAGCTGGTGTAGCCCGGCCGCGTCGACCAGCCCTCGAAGGTGATGCCGCATTTGTACGTCGCATGGCAGGCCGGCATCCAGTCGGACTCCTCGATCCCCAGGCCGTCGAAGAACCCGCGCAGCCACGGCGTCGAACCTTCGCCCACGCCGATGATGCTGACGGTGGGCGATTCCAGCACGACGATCTCCACGCCCTTGGGGATGAGCGCCTGCGCGAAGAGGAGCGCCGTCATCCACCCCGCCGTGCCGCCCCCCACGATGGCGACCTTGCGGATGTTTCCGGGCAGCGGGGTGGCTTCCCGCTGGCGGGGCGAATAGGAGTACGGGAAGACGGTGGCGGTCGGGCCCTGGGTTTTCATGGGCCGTAGTGTATTGAAATTGGCTTTGCCGCATCCACGTAGGCCGGATGGAGCTCCTCCTCATCGCGGTCGGCGCCGGACTCTTCGTTCTTTGGGTGCTGGCGGAGCCGTGGGTCACGGAGCGCCGTCGCAGGAAGCTTCGGACGCGGCCGTTTCCCACGGCGTGGCGCCGGATCATCGACCAGCAGGTGCCGCTGGCGCGACGCCTTCCGCCGCGCTTGCGCCGCCAGCTCGAGGCGCAGGTGCAGGTCTTCCTCGCCGAGAAATCGTTCATCGGCTGCGACCAGCAGGAAATCGACGACGAGGTGCGAGTCACCATCGCGGCGCAGGCGTGCCTGCTCGCCCTCGAGCGCCCGCACGCGCCCTTCCCCCGCCTGCGCACCATCCTCGTCTACCCGTCGGCGTTCGCGGTGCAGCGGCTGCGGCCCGAGCCCTCCGGCGTGCTCCAGGAGACGCGCAGCGTCCTTTCCGGCGAGTCGTGGGCGCAGGATCGCGTCGTCCTCTCCTGGGAAGACGTCGTTCGCGGTGCTGCGATTCCCGACGACGGCACGAACGTCGTGATCCACGAGTTCGCGCACCAGCTCGACCAGGAAAAGGGTTATGCCAACGGCGCGCCGTGGCTCGGGCGCCGCGACCGCTACCCTCGCTGGTCGCACGTTCTTGGAACCGAATACGCCCGCCTGCAGCAACAGCTCGCGATGGGCGATCCCACGCTCATCGATGCGTACGGCGCGTCGAATCCCGCGGAGTTCTTCGCCGTGGTCTCGGAGCTCTTCTTCGAGCGCCCGCACGACATGGCGCTCGCCCACCCCGCGCTCTACGCGGAGCTGGCGCTCCTCTACCGCGTCGATCCAGGCAAATGGGGTCAGGTTAGTTTTTGAACCTGTCCCCTTTACTTGGATAAAAAAACGCGCAAGAAGAAGGCCTAGCGGCCCGGCACTCCGCGCACGAGCGTGCGCAGCACGTCGACCGCAGGCCATTCGCGGCATCCGCTCGGGTTCTGGCCGCTCCAGTTGGGAGAGAAGTCACCGGAGCCCGCGGCCTCGGCCTTCGCGCGCAGCGGAGCCATCGACGACGTCGCCAACGGGAATGCGGGCGCCCCGGCGTTCATGAAGCCCAACTCGCGCGTGACGCGGTTCACGATCGTGCGCGAGGGCCGGCCGGTGAAGACGTTGGTGAGCGCCGTGTGCTTCGCGCCCTCGCTCTTCAGGGCCGCCCGATGGACCGCGCTCGCGGTCGACTCGGGACACAGCATGAAGACGGTGCCGCACTGCACGCCGGCCGCACCCAGCGCGAACGCCGCCGCGACACCCTCCGGAGTCGAGATGCCGCCAGTCGCGATGACCGGCACGCGCACCGCGGCGACGACCTGGGGCAGCAGCGCGAACGTGCCCACCTGCGTCGAAATGTCATCGGTGAGGAACATGCCGCGGTGCCCGCCCGCTTCCAGCCCTTGCGCGATGATCGCGTCCACGCCGCGGGCCTCGAGCCACTTCGCCTCCTCGACCGTGGTCGCCGACGACAGGACCTTCGAGCCCCAGCCCTTCACCCGCTTCACCAGCGCTTCGGAAGGCAGTCCGAAATGGAACGACACGACCGGCGGCTTGAACGGCTCGAGCGCATCGGCGAACGCGTCGTCGAAGGGCGCGCGTCCCGGCCCCGCGGGAATGGTCGCCGGGTCGATTCCGAACTCCTTGTAGTACGTTCCCAGCCGCTGCTGCCACGCCGCCTCGGTCGCGATGTCGGGCTCGGGCGGCTTGTGGCAGAAGAAGTTCACGTTGTACGGGTTCTTCGTGTGCTTGCGGATGAGCTCGATCTCCTTCGCCATCGCTTCCGGCGTGAGGAGCGCACAAGGCAGCGACCCGAGGCCGCCGGCCTCCGAGATCGCGGCGGCGAGCGCGCCCAGCTGCACGCCCGCCATCGGCGCCTGCACGATCGGAACCTTGACGCCGAGGAGCGTGTTGAGGACGCTCATCGCTTGCTGCCCTTCGGGTCCTTCGGCTTCTCGTCCTGCGACCCGCCGTAGTCGTCGTCGACGCGGCGCAGGCACTTCTGTCTCGCCTCGCGATCGATGATGTTGTTGCACTCCGCGCGCGCCCACTCGCGCTCGGAGCTGTTGCGGTTGCGGTCCATCGCGCAACCGGCGATGACGGTGGAAAGAGTCAACAGCAGGAGGAGTCGTCTCATGGCCTGAAGGTCGGCGCGGCGGCGCCGTCGATGGCGACATTCAACACCGCGGGCTTGCCGGACGCCAGCGCGCGTTGCGCAGCGGCGAGCACCTCGCCGGGTTTGGCGGCGTATTCTCCGTGCCCGCCGAAGGCGACCGCGACCTCGTCGTAGCGAGTCGGCCGCAGTTCACAGCCCACGAGTCGCTCGCGCCCGTAGTCGCGCAGCTGGATCTGGTACTCCGCGTTCCAGCGCGCGTCGTTGCCGACCACGGCGAGGAATGGCGTGCCATATCGCACCGCGGTGTCGATCTCCGCGGGATGGAACCCGAAGGTGCCGTCGCCCATCACCGCGATCACCGGCGCGCCGGGTTTCGCGAAGCACGCCCCGACCGCGAACGGCAGCGCCGCGCCGATGGAGCCCGCCACGCCGTTGATCACGCGGTTGGGAGCGCGCAGCACCGCCTGCGCCCACTGGCCGAACTCTCCGCCGTCGGAGATGAAGACCGACTCGGGATGGGCGTCGAGGAGCGATTGCAATGGCGCCAGCGACTGCACCGTCGGCAGCGCATCCCATCCGGCGGGGCGCCACGCGAGCTGCGAACGGACTTCGTCGCGCCATTCGGCCTGCGGTCCGCCCTTGGGCCGAGTCACCTCGTTGAACGCCTTCGTGAGCGCTTCCATCGCCTCGAACGTATCCGCGGGCGTGGCGCCCTTGAAGCGATCGCCGAACGCGCGCTGGGTGCGCTCGACCTCGGTGCGGTCGGTGTCGACCTGCAGGAACTCGCAGTCGGCGGCGAAAGCCCTGCCCGCCTTGAGCGTGAAGTCCACGCGCTTGCCGAGCAGCACCACGAAGTCGGCGCGTGCCAGCACCGCGGCGAAGGCGCCGAGGCTGGGATCGTTCACGCCGCGCGGGCTCTCCATGCCGATCACCGGCACGCCGCTCGCGGCTTCCAGTGCCTCCATCCGCCCGCGTCCGGCCCGCGTGAGGCACATCGGCCCGCAGAGGACGAGCGGGCGCTTCGCCACGCCGAGGCGTTCGACCGCGGGCTGCGCGTTGATCCCGGGATACTTCGCGCCCTCCACCACGGCAAGCGCGGCATCGCCGGCGTCACCCTCGAGCACGTCGGTAGGCAGCGAGAGATGCACGGGTCCGTAGCGCCCCGACTTGGCGATGCGCGCGGACTTCACGAAATCGATGCCCGCGTTCGCCGGCGCGCTGCACACGCCCGAGGCCTTGGTGACCACGGCAGCCATCTCAGCCTGCCGCATCTCCTGGAAGGCCGCCGTGCCGAGCTCGTTCAACGGCGCATGTCCCGAGAGGAGCACCACCGGCGATTCGCCCATGGCGGCGGTGTAAAGAGCGCCGACCGCATTCGCATGTCCCGGGCCGCCCGTGACCAGCGCCACGCCCACTTCGCCCGTGAGGCGCGCGTAGGCGTCGGCCATGTGCACGGCTGCGGCCTCGTGGCGCACGTGGACGAGCTCGATGCCCGCGTCGAGCGCGGCATCGAAGACCGGCATGATGTGGTTGCCGGAAAGCGTGAAGACGCGCTTCACGCCTTCGGCCTTCAGCGCCGCAGCCAGCGCGTCGGCGCCCCGTCGCTTCGCCATCTAGTTCGCCTTGATGCCGGCCGCCTTGATGAGCGGCCACCACTTGTCGCGCTCGGCGCGGTGATAGGCGTGAAGCGCCTCGGGTGTCTGCTGCTCCGGCGCGGGGATCTCCTGGCCGAGGTCCTCGAGCCGCTTCCTCACGGCGGGATCGGCGAGCGCCTCGCGCATCGCGGCATTGAGCTTCTGCACCACGTCCCTCGGGGTGCCCTTCGGCACCCAGAACGCGTGCCACACCGACATGTAGAAGTTGGGCAGGCCCGCCTCGTCGGGCGTCGGGATGTCCGGCGCGGAGGCGAGGCGCGTCTTCTGCGTCACCGCGTACGCCCGGATGCGGCCGGCACGGATCTGCGGCAGCGCGTTCGCCGCCTGGTCGAAGGTCATCTGGATGTGGCCCGCGATCACGTCCTGCAGCGCCGGGCCCGAGCCCTTGTAGTGGATGATGTTGAGCGGCTTGCCGATGGTGTTGCCGAAGTACACGGCGCTGATGTGCGACGGCGTGCCCGGCCCGCCGGTGCCGGAGCTCACCGGTTCGGCGCTTGCCTTCACGAACGCGACCAGGTCCTTCAACTCCTTCGCGTTGACGTTCGGATTGGTAACGATGATCTGCGGGTTCGTCGCCATGAGGCCCACGGGCTCGAGCTCGGTGAGGTAGTCGGCCGTGACCTCCTGGACCGCCGGCGCGATCACGTGCGTGCCGACGTGGCCGATGCCGATGCTGTAGCCGTCGGGTGCCGCGCGCATGATCTTCGTCACGGCGATCGTGCCGCCGGCGCCGGCGGTGTTCTCCACCACCAGGGTCTGCCCGAGCGTCTTCGACATGCGCTCGGCCATGATGCGGGCGATGGTGTCGGTGGGGCCGCCCGCCGCGAACGGCACGGTGACGGTGATCGGGCGGGACGGGAACGACTGTCCCCACGCGGCGAACGCGAACGAAGCGGCGAGGGCGGCGACGAGGCGATTCATCATCTCGGAGAGTCCTGTGGGGGGAGTTTCACGGGGGGAAATTCGAAGAGTACCAGACCGGATTTCCTACGCGGCGACCTCCGCTCGTCCGATAGATGGCACGGCCCCGCGGCCTCAGACTGGATGGATGAAGATCGACGCACGCCACCTCCAGCGCTACAAGGAGATCGCCCGCCTGCTGTGGAAGTACGGGCGCTCGGACCTCGTGAAGCAGATGGACATCGAACAGGAAGTGGGCGACGCCGAGCACGCGGTCGCGAGCGGGCACGTGAAGCCCGACGAGCTCGCCGCCGACCTGGAGGCGATGGGCCCCACGTTCGTGAAGCTCGGCCAGGTGCTCTCGAGCCGTCCCGACCTCCTGCCCGAGGTCTACCTGCAATCGCTCGCGCGCCTGCAGGACGACGTGAAGCCGTTCGCCTTCGAGGAAGTGCAGAAGATCGTCGAGGACGACCTCGGCGTGCGGCTGTCGAAGGCGTTCTCGCGCTTCGATCCGCAACCGATCGCGGCCGCCTCCCTCGGGCAGGTTCACGCCGCCGCATTGCGCGACGGCCGCGAGGTGGTGGTGAAGGTGCAGCGCCCCGGCATCGCCGAGCAGATCGCGAGCGACTTCGAGGTGCTGAAGGACATGGCCGCGATGCTCGCGAAGCACACCGAGATCGGCCGCAAGCACCGCCTGGACGAGATGGTGGAGGAATTCCGCGTCTCCATCACCGAGGAGCTCGACTACGAGCGCGAGGCGCAAAACCTGCGTGCCGTGGGCGAGAACCTCGCCGAATTCCCCAAGATCCGCATCCCGCAGCCCATCGACGACTACAGCACGCGGCGCGTGCTCACGATGGAATACGTGCGCGGCGCCAAGATCACCCAGATCAGCCCGGTCGCGCGGCTCGAGGTGGATGGCTGCGAGCTCGCCGACGAGCTCTTCCGCGCGTACCTGAAGCAGGTGCTGGTGGACGGCCTGTTCCACGCCGATCCCCACCCCGGCAACGTGTTCCTCACCGAGGCGGGCGAGGTGGCGCTCCTCGACCTCGGCATGGTGGGCCACACGACGCCGGACATGCAGGAGGCGCTGCTCAAGATCCTCACCGCGGTGAGCGAGGGCAGGAGCGAGATCGCCGCGGACACCGTGATCCGCATCAGCCAGGCGGATCCGGAGTTCGACCCGGTGCCGTTCAAGCGCACCATCGGCCGGGTCATCGCCTCGCAGCAGGGGCGCGGCCTGCAGAAGATCAACGTGGGACAGACGCTGCTGGAGGTCACCTCCACGGCGGCCAACTCGGGCATCTACGTGCCGAGCGAGCTCACCATGCTCGGCAAGACATTGCTGCAGCTGGACGATGTCGGCAAGGTCCTCGACCCGTCCTTCGATCCCAACGCCGCGATCCGCCGCAACGTGGCCGAGCTCATGTCGCAGAAGATGCGCAAGGCGGCCTCGCAGGGAAGCTTCCTGCAGGCCGCACTCGAGCTCAAGGACTTCGTCGCGGGGCTGCCGCTCAGGCTCAACAAGATCATGGACGTGGTGGGCAACCGCGAGCTGGAGATGAAGGTGCGCACGCCGGACGCGCCGCTCATGCTCGAGGGCCTGCAGAAGATCGCCAACCGCGTGACGTCCGGCCTCATCCTCGCCGCGCTCATCATCGGCGCGGCGCTGCTCATGCGCGTCGACACGCCCTTCAAGATCGCGGGTTACCCGGGCCTCGCGATCCTCTGCTTCCTCTTCGCCACCGGCGGCGGCGTCTGGCTGCTGCTCAACATCTTCTGGCAAGACCGCCGCTAGATGTAACACCGGGGTACCACCCTCTTTCGCTCAAAATTTAGGCGAAAGGGGGTGGTACCCCGGTGTTACTGCCCGAGGTTGTGCCGCCGCTCGTTTTCGGGGATGTCGCCGCGCTCGACGCTGCGCACGTCGCGGAATTCCGTCCGGCAGCGGTCGATGAAGGCGCGATTGAGGTTCGCGTCGAGGACCGCAGGATTCGGCCAAAGGTCCTCGGGCTTCCGCGCATCGATGTTCACGCGGCGATAGCGTTCGATATCGACGAGCTTGTCCTCGTCGACCACGTAGAGCACGTCGTTCCAGCCGAACGCGACCGTGCGCGGGCGCTCGCCGAACGCGACGCTGTTGTCGAGGAATTCGAAGTGCACGCGCTTGTCGCGGCGGCGGATCCAGGTGAAGAAGATGCTCGACAGGCCCGCGTACGCCTCGACGCCGTGCGCGAGCGTATCCTCCACCGCCTTGTAGCGCCCGAACTCGAGGCCGCGTCCCCAGGCGCGCTCCACCAGCGAGGCGGGCGGCGTGATCATGAAGAAGAGATACACCGTCGAGCCGAAGCGCGTGAGGAGGTTGCTTCCCGCCTCGTCGGAATCCGGCGCGAAGCTGTCGAAGCGGAAGCGGTCGATCAGGAGGTGCGACATGCTGCCGCGCGCCGCCTTCGCCGCCATGTAGCGGTCGAGCTTGAGGTCCACGACGCGCAGCTCCTCGCCGGTGAACGGGCCCGCGTACTTGTAGTGCTCGCCCAGGCTCTCGTAGTCGAGCAGCTGCTTGCGCCAGATGTCGGGGCTCACGAGCGAGAAGTCGCTCCAGTCGACGCCGATCTCGGGGGCGAGGCGCTTCTGCAGCGGACGCAGCGTGCTCTTGCCCGAGGCCGACGGTCCCTTGGTGTTCATGACCAGCGGCGCGTCCTGCCGCGGCAACACCTTGAAGCCCGCCTTCGTCGCGCCCTCGAGCACCCAGGGCTCCATGAGCGCCCCGATCGCATCGCTGCCCGCGTCGTTGCACGCCATGTCGGTGGCGATCGAGGCGAGCACCTCACGCGGACCCCAGAGCCGCTCGTGGCGCACCACGATGGCCGAGACGAGCCGCGCGAGCGCACGATAGGTCGCGGCGTCGACCGGATCTGCCGACGCGGCCTTCCTTTCCCACGCCGCGGCCATCGATGCGCCGTCGCCCGCATTGAAGGCGGCTGCGATCTCCGATTGCGCGAGCTTCTCCGAGCGCCTGCGGGTCGCCGCGTACGCCGCCTCGACCTCGCGCATGCGCGGCGCGATGTGCGAGGCGTGGATCGCACTCACCAGCCGGCGGAAATTGACGCCCAGGTCGCCGATGGCCTCGCCGTCGGGCACCGAAATGTTGGCGTTCACGCGCACCAGGAGCTCGTGCAGCGCGAGGCGTTCGGGGCGGAACGCGACGAGCTCCGCCGGGTCGAGGCCGGTGAGGTCGCGCAGCTCGCGCACCGCGGCGAACGGCGTCGAGACGTTCTGCGGCCGCATGTTGGTGCAGAGGTGGCGGATCTCCGCGGGGATCTCGGACTCGACCCCCGGGTTCCAGGCGGAACTCACGTCGGACATTCGCGGAGTCTAACCGGAGCAGGCTCGCCCCTCAGTGCCGAAAGACGCATCCCGTAGCCTTGCCGCATGATCAAGTGGACTCGCCGCACGCTCGTCGCAGCCGTCGTCGCCGAATCGCTGGCAACGGCCGTCATCGGCTGGGCTGCGATTCCGCAAAGGGTGGAGCGGCCGCCACGGCCGTGTGGGACGCAGTCCGACATCCTTGTCCGCTCCGATCCGACGCTGGCGCCGGTGCGGCCCGCCGACTGCAGCACGATCACCCAGACGCCGCCCGAATTCACCTGGCCGCCGCAGGACGGGCCGAACACGTATGTAGTCACATTGGTCCATCCCGACGGCGAGCGCGAGTACAAGGCGACGAACGAGAACTGGCTCGTCTGGGATCGCGCCCTGCCGCCGGGCCGTTATCGCTGGCAGGTGGAGGTGAAGGGCGGCGAAAAGGGCGAGCCCCGCCAGTTCCGCATTGCCGCCGACGCGGTGACCTTCCTCGTGCCGGGCGACGACGCCGCGCTCGCTCGCGCGAAGAAGCTGCCTCATCCGCGGACGTGGGCCAGCGACGAGACGAGCCCGATCGAGGCGCTGAAGGCCGAGCGCGCGCGGGGATTCGCGAGCCTGCTCGACGAGGTGGAAGGCAAGATGCAGATCGAGGTGCAGCCCGAACCGAAGGCCGAGTCGCTCAACGAGAACTACGAGGACGTGGTCGCGGAGCAGAAGCGCACGCTCGCCGCGGCGCTCGCCTGGGCGGTGACGAAGCAGCGGCGCTACGGCGAGGACGCCGCGCGGCGCCTCGTCGCGCAGGCGCGCTGGAACACGGACGGCTCGCTCTCGTACAGGACCAACGACATTTCCAGCCGGACGATCGCGTGGACGCTGGCGCTGGGCTACGACTGGACGCGCGACTACCTCGACGCCGAGCAACGCGCGGTGATCCTCGCCGCGATCCGCGCCCGCATGCGCGACATGGTGCGGCAGATCGTCTCGGGCAACGAGATCTCGCGTTATCCCTACGATTCCCACGGCAACATGACGCTCACGATAAGCGCCGCGATCTCGGCGTTGATGGCGGGCGACATCTCGGAGGCCGACGACTGGTTCCGCAAGACCGTGCGTCCCGCGGTCGTGTGGACGAGCCCCTGGGGCGGCGCCGACGGCGGCTTCGCCAACGGCACCATGCAGGGACAGTGGGACACCGGCGCGAACCTCGTCGCCTGGTACGTGTTGCGCAACGCGGCGGGCGTCGACATCGCGCGCAAGGACTGGGTGCGCAACCACGCGCGCTACCTCGCGTACTTCGTGCCGCCGGGTGCGCCCGCCGGCCTCTTCGGCGACGGGCAGGAGCAACGCGCGGAGGAGATGCGCTCGCGCGTGGGCAAGGCGCTCGCCGCGTTCGCGCCGACGCCCATCGGCACGTGGTACGCGCAACACCTGTCGGGCGAGGATTCGTCGCGCATCGAGCTGCTGCTGGCACCCCGCGCGCAGGCCGGCAAGGTGTCGCTGCCGGCCGGCACGCCGAACGACGCGGTGTTCCCGTCGATCGGCTGGGCGGCGATGCACAGCGACCTCGCCGATCCCAAGCGCGCGTCGGTCTACTTCAAGAGCAGCCCGTACGGCTCGTACAACCACAGCCATGCCGACCAGAACAGCTTCGTGATCGACTACAAGGGCGAGCGGCTGGCGATCCAGTCGGGCTACTACGACGACTACGGCACGCCGCATTGGCACGAGTGGTACAAGCAGACGCGCGCGGCCAATGCGATCACGTTCGACGGCGGCCAGGGCCAGGGCACGGACGGCAAGCAGTATTCCGGCGAGATCACGCGCTTCGAGAGCGACGACAGGCACGCGCTGGCGGTGGGCCACGCCGAGAAGGCCTACGGCGGCGCGCTCACCAGGGCCGAGCGCACGATCGAGTTCGAGCGTCCGAACGTGGTCGTCGTCCACGACGTGCTCGCCTCCGACACGCCCCGCACCTGGGAGTGGAATCTCCACGCGCTCGACAAGATGAAGCCGGTGTCGGACCGCAAGGTCTCGGTCGTGAAGGGCGAGGCCGCGATGTGCGTCGAGATGCTGAAGTCGCCGGACGTCGCCTTCTCGCAGACCGACCGCTTCACCGTCCCCCCCGGACGATCCAGCATGTCCAGGCGCGAGCCCAACCAGTGGCACGGGGTGTTCGCAACGAAAGAGAAGTCCCAGGCCGCGGAATTCGTGACCCGCCTGACGCTCGGGTCGAGCTGCTCATGAAGGTTCCGAAGCGGAGGTGCGCCGGCCGTCAGATCATGATGCGCACGTCGCCCTCGACGATTTCGCGGGCGAGCTTCGGCGCCTCACCCGGCTTCCACCGCCGGGCCGTGTGCCGCACGCGATAGCGAATCGGCCCTCCGTCCTCGGTCGTCGCCCGCGTGATCGGGCGCGGGATGCAGACGAACTCCGTCGTCACCGTCTCCGCCGAAGCGGTCACCACCGAGTACCCGTGCCCGCCCATGTCGATGAATTCGAGGTGGGGTGCGTTGTCGGGATTCGTGAGCCGCCTCGCCGCCTCGATGTCCCCCGTGCGCGCGTATTCGAGGGCGCTGCGAACGCCGCGCTTCAGGGTGAGATTAACGGTGGCCTCGTGCATGCCGTCCGTCCTCTCGACGGTGAACATCGGCCCCAGGGGATGTTTCTTCATCTTGCCCTCGAGCGATTCGGCGAATCCCGGCGACGAAATCGATCCGCCGATGAACACGACGCCGATTGGCTCGAATGCGCGCGGTGGCAGGTCCTTGGCCGCGTATCCCGCCCAGAAGCTGTGGCGATCGCCGCTCACCGTCACGAACCCGTCGATGCGCTTTTCGCGGATGAAGTCGTAGAGCTCGGCGCGCTCGTGGTGGGCGGCGCCGATGTCGCCACTGCTCATGGTCGCGTAGCCTGCGTTGGGCCACGGGACTTTCGCGAGCCCCGGCGGCAGGTTCTGCGGATCGACGCGCCATTCGAGCGTGCCGTTGGAGGCGCCCCAGATCTTCCAGGTGGCCTGCGATGACGCGAGCGTGCGCTTGAACCAGGCCTTCTGTTCCCTTCCCAGCACCGTGAACGGCGGCTCGTCGCGCCGGAAATTCGGAATGGACGAATCGCCGAAGGAGATGGTCGCGGGAGGCTTGCCGCCGGCGTAGGCGCGGCCGCCGTCCAGGACCTCCATCTGGTCGATGGGGAACAGGAAAGGAAATTCCTTGCCCGGCCCCTCCAGCGGATCCGTCTCCGGCCGGGAGCCCGGGTCCTCCATCGCATAGCTGTGCATGTCGGTCAGGATCAGCTCGACATGCCGCCCGAATCGCATCGACCGATACGACGTCATGCTGGCGAGCGCCGCGCGATTGTTGGGCTCGTCTCCGAAGCCGTCCGCGTCGAGGCGTTCGATCGGTGCGGCGACCACCTTCGGGGGATCGAAGCGCTCGAGGCCCGGGCCGGATGACTTGGCCACGCGCGAAGGAATGTATTCCCACCACGCCTGGTTGGCGGCCACGCGCAGCGGCTGCGCGGGCTCGGATTTGCCGCCGTACTTGATCGTGCTCTGCCAGCCCTGCCACGAGAATTCGTGGTTGTCGCCGATGCAGACGAACGGGAACCACGCGCGCGCATCCTGGATGTCGGGGTCGGCGATGTGGCCGCGATACACCGCGCGGTATCCGGCTAGGGTCGTCGGCACATAAAAGTTGTCGATCTTGCGCGCATCGGGGATGCGGCACACCTCGTAAACGGTGCGGCCGTAGCGCTTCTTGACCTCTTCCGGATACTCCACGACCTCGTAGATGAAATCGCCGAGGTGCACCACGAAATCCAGCCGCGCGTCCGCCGGTGCGTGCTGGTCCTCCCAGATCATGCGGCGCCACGCGTTTTGCGCGCCTTCGTTGACGCTCTGGCACGAGACGAACGCGAAGCGCACGGGGCTCGCGTCGTGCAAGCGCGGCGCGGTGATCGTGCGGCCGATGCGGCTGCCGTTGCCCGCATCGTCGGTGAACCGATACCAGTACACGGTGCGTGGCTCGAGCCCGCCCACGAGCACGCGGCAGGTCCAGTCCGACTCCGCGAGGATCGCGGCCCGCGTCGTCGCGACGACCTGCTCGAATGCGCGATCGGTGGCGACCTCGACGGTGAGCTCCGCGCGGGCGCCCTCTTTCAAGGGTCGCCGCGTCCAGAGGATCACGCTGTCGGGCAGCGGATCGCCCGACGCCACGCCTTCGGGATAGAGATCGCGACGCTCGCTCCAGCCGAGGAGCGAGGGGGCGGCGGAGGGGCGCGCAACGCAGGCCGACACGCCGAGCGCGGCGGCGGAGGCGAGGAAAGCGCGGCGACTGGTATTTTTCATGCGGGGATCATCGCACGCACGAAATGTTCGAGTGTGGCGAACTGTGGCAGGGCGATTTCAGGCGATACTACGGGCCGATGACGCCCCTGTCTTTCCACCAGCGCCGCTCGCTCCTTCTCGGTGCCGCCGCTGCCGCCGTCTCTTCCGGCATCCCGCGATTCGCGAGCGCTGCGCGCGGACCCCTGGTCGTGGGCGGCCTTCCGGTCACGTGCAACCTCACGCTGCCCGTGGCGTGCACGGCGCGCGCCGCGCAGGGCGGCGCAGCGCAATTCGAGTACAGCAAGTACAACGGCTGGCCCGAGGTCAAGGAATCGCTCATGGCCGGCCGCATTCCCGCGGCATACATGCTGGCGCCGCTGGTGATGGACCTCGCCGACAGGAAGATCCCCATCAAGATCGTCTCGCTCGGCCACCGCTCGGGTGCGGTGATCATGGTGCGCACCGACTCGGGCTTCGCGAGCTACAGGCAGCTGAAGGGCAAGCGCGTCGCGATTCCGAGCCGCTTCGCCGTGGACTTCCTCTTCCTGCGCAAGATGCTCGCCCGCGAGGGCATGACCCCGAAGGACGTCGAGCTCATCGAGATGCCGCCGCCCGACATGCCCGCCGCGCTCTACGCCAAGGCGGTCGACGCGTATTGCACCGGCGAGCCCTTCGGCGCCGCGGCCCAACGCGCGGGATACGCGCGGCCGCTCAGCATGACGCGCGACGAGTGGCGCAAGTACATCTGCTGCGTGCTCACGGTGCGCGAGGAGGTGATCCAGGAGAATCGCGAGGTGGTGCAGGACCTGGTGAACCACGTGCTCGGCGCGGGCCTGTGGCTCGACCAGAAGCAGGCGAATCGCGACAAGGCGGTGGCGATCGCGGCGGGGCGCAGGTACTTCAACCAGGATCCCAACATCATCAGGTTCGTGATGGAGAACCCGACCGACCGCGTGACGTACGGCGACCTCGCCATGGTCCGCGCGGAGTTCGACGAGCTGATGCAGCTCTCCATCGAGGCCGGCACGCTCAAGCGCCCGGTCGCGTACGAGAAGTACGTGGACGACAGCTTCGCGAAGGCCGCGAAGCCCACTGCGATCGCGTTATGAGAGCCCTCCTCTTCGCGTTGGTGCTGGCGGCGTCCGCGGCGCAAGCCGCCGACACGCTGAAATCGGGGACCTTCAATCCGCCGCGCGCCGCACCCGACTTCTCGTTGAAGGGCTCGGATGGGACCGACCTCACGTTGAGCCGCTACCGCGGCAAGGTCGTGGTGCTGGGCTTCGGCTTCACGCACTGCCCCGAGGTCTGCCCGACGACGCTCGCGACACTCGCGACGGCGCGCAAGAAGCTCGGGGCCGCGGGCGACGATCTCCAGGTGATCTACGTCACCGTGGATCCGCCGCGCGACAACCCCGAACGCATGCGCTCCTACCTCGCCGTGTTCGACCCGAGCTTCGTGGGCGCCACCGGCACGCAGGACCAGCTGGAACAGGTGTGGCAGGACTACGGCATCGCCGTCACGGTGATCAAGAGCAGGAACCCGGCCGTCTATGGCATCGACCACTCCTCGTTCGTCTACCTCATCGACCGGCAGGGAGGCCTGAGGGCGCTGAGCCCCTACGGACGCAATGCGGACGACATCGCGCACGACGTCGCGATCCTGCTGAAGAAGTGAGCCGCCGCATGCGATCCCTGTCGAGGATTGCCCTCGTGCTTTGCGCGGTGGGATCGATGGTCGCCTGGGCTGCGTTCGGCCCGGTGGCCTCCGATGATCGCAACCAGGTCTTCGAGATCCCGAAGGGCACCTGGGCGCGGCGCATGGCGGGCGACAAGGTCGAGATCCTGCCGAACGAGGTGCGCCTGGTGCTCGGCCTGAAGGACGTCCTCGTGCTGAGGAACCATGACGACGTGCCGCAGGTCTTCGGGCCGGTGCTGATGATGCCGGGACAGAGCTTCAGCCTGCCGTTCGAAGTCGCCTCGAGCTACCAGTTCGCATGCACGGCGCACGCGAGCGGGCAGATGACCGTGACCGTCGTGCCCGGTCCGTCCGCGGGTTGGGAACGGCTGGCGTGGCGCGCGCGCGCCCTGGTGGGAGCCCGGACCTGAAGAAGCTCGAGGAGGCCGTTCCCGCGCTCGCCGTCATCGCGGTACTCATCGCCGCGTGGTGGATCGTGGTGGTGAAGACCGAGAGCGCGATCTTCCCGACGCCGTGGCAGGTCGTCACCGGGGCATGGGAGCTGGTCCAGGACGGGACGCTCTGGGACCACATCGGCGCCTCGCTCTTGCGCGTCGGCACCGGGTTCCTCCTCGCCGTCGCGGTCGCCGTGCCGCTCGGCTTGTGGATGGGCTGGGTACGGGGCGCGTACGTCACCTTGAACCCCCTCTTCCAGATGCTGCGGCCGATCTCGCCCATCGCGTGGATTCCGCTCGCGATCCTGTGGTTCGGCGTGGGCGACCTGTCGCCGATCTTCCTCATCTTCCTGTCGTCGGTGTTCCCGATGATCGTGCAGGCGGTTTCGGGCGTGCACACCATCGAGCGCCGCTATTTGTGGGCCGCGGCGAATTTCGGCGTGTCGCGCTACACGCTCTTCCGCCGCGTCGTCATCCCCGCGGTGCTGCCGCAGGTCATCGTCGGCATGCGCATCGGCCTGGGCGTGGCGTGGCTGGTGGTGGTGGCCGCCGAGATGATCGCGCTGCGCTCGGGCCTGGGCTACCTCATCATGGATTCGCGCAACGCCGGCAATCGCTACGACCTCGTGATCGCCGGGATGATCATCATCGGCGTGATCGGCCTGGCGCTCGACTACTCGATGCGCCTCCTCGAGCGGCTGAAAGCCGTTCGCTGGCGCTACGTCCGCTAGCCATGACCGCGAAGATCGTCGTCGACAACATCACGAAGCGCTTCCAGTCGAACGGGACGGCGCTGCCGGTGGTCGACGGCGTGAGCTTCTCGGTCGCCGACGGCGAGTTCGTGGCGATCGTCGGGCCCTCGGGCTGCGGCAAGTCGACGCTCATGAACATCATCGCCGGCCTCGACCGGCCCGATTCGGGCGAGACTCGCGTGGACGGCGTCGTGGTGACGCGCCCCAGCCCCAGGGGCATCGTCATCTCGCAGCACGGCTCGGTGTTTCCCTGGCTCACGGTGCGGCAGAACCTGATGTTCGGCCTCGACGACAACGCGGGCGTAGGCAGCAAGGAGGCGCTCGCCGACCATTACGCCGCGATGGTGGGCCTGAAGGGATTCGAGAAGAGCTATCCGCACGAGCTCTCCGGCGGGATGCTGAAGCGCGTCGAGCTCGCGCGCGCCCTCGTCGTGAAGCCCGAGATCCTCTACATGGACGAGCCGTTCTCGGCGCTCGACGCGCTCATGAACCTGCGGATGCGCAACGAATTGTTGCGCATCCTCGCCGAGGAGCGCCACACCGTGCTGCTCATCACCCACGACGTCGAGGAAGCGGTGCACATGGCCGACCGCATCATGGTGCTGGGCCCGCGGCCCACGACCATCCAGGCAACGTTCGACGTTTCCTTTCCGCATCCGCGCAAGCTCTCGGACCCCGACCTGCAGGCGCTGCGCGCGGCGATCCTGCGCGAGCTCGGCGTCGAGGCTTAGCCGGCCGCCACCGACACGATCTCGATATAGAATCGTCGCCGAATCCGACAACGTGGGAGGTGTATTCGTGTCGAGCGTCGCCGTGAATCCGAACAAGGCCCTTTGGGAAAAGGGAGACTTCACCCGCATCGCCGACACCATGCGCGAGAGCGGCGACGCGCTGGTCGAGCGCATCGGCGTCACCAAGGGCATGAAGGTGATGGACCTGGGTTGCGGCGACGGCACGACCGCGGTTCCGTCGGCGAAGCGCGGCGCCGACGTCCTCGGCGTCGACATCGCGCGAAACCTGGTCGAGGCCGGCAACAAGCGCGCGGCCGCCGAGGGGCTGCAGAACCTTCGCTTCCAGGAAGGCGACGCCACGAACCTGCAGGGCATCCCCGACCAGTCGTTCGACCTCGTGATGAGCATCTTCGGTGCGATGTTCGCCCCGAAGCCGCACGACGTCGCGAAGCAGATGGTGCGCGTCACGAAGCCGGGTGGCCGGATCGTCATGGGCAACTGGATTCCCGGCGACCCCACGCTCGTCGCCCAGATCCTGAAGATCAGCTCCGCCTACACGCCGCCGCCTCCCGACGGATTCGTGAGCCCCATGACGTGGGGCGTCGAGGCCAATGTCATCGAGCGCTTTGGAGCCGCGGGCGTCCCCGCGGCGAACATCTCCGGCGTGAAGGACACGTTCGTGTTCAACTACAACGGATCGCCCGCGTCGTTCGTCGACGAGTTCCGGCGCTTCTACGGGCCGACGATGAACGCGTTCGACGCAGCGGAGAAGAACGGTCGCGCCGCCGACCTCAAGCGCGAGCTCGAGGAGCTTTTCACGCGGCAGAACACCGCCTCGCACGGGACGTCCATCCCGGCGGCCTTCCTCCGCGTGACCGTCAAGCGCTGACTACTGGAAGAAGGCGTACGTCGCGGTGTAGGGCACCCGCGCGACGCGCGCGAGGTCCGTGGCGGACGAGCAGCCCGTCGCAGGCTGCTGCCCGCCGGCCGTGTCGAGGCGCTGCACGCTCTTGACCTTCGAAAACACGCCGTCGCCGTCGCCGCGCTTCGCGGAAAGCAGGAGCTGCGGGATCGATTCCGGATTCCGCGACGGCGCCCTCGCGACGACCTCGCCGACGGCCGTGCTGCCATCGGGCGCGCGCCACGTCGGCCCCGCGTAGTGGTCGCCCATCAACTTGCCCGACCCATCCCGCAACGTCGCTTCCGGCGCGCGGAATTTCCAGGCATAGCCGCCATTCGGCGCGGCCGCGCAATCGTAGATCTGGTAACCGTCGGCGTGGAGCTGCAACACCAGCTCCTGGCCGGCGGGCGGGCGCAGCTCGCCGGGAACGTCAAGGCGCGTGGCGCATGCACCGAGGACGGAAACGGCCAACACGGTGAGGAGGAGTCTTGCGGGCATCGTTCGGGCTTTCATGAGTTAAGGGTCGTCTCGATTCGTGGAGGCCCCAGGAGCTTCTCCATCCACTCGGGTTTGAGCCCGGGGACCAGGAGCACCTGCTTGCGGTCGAAGCTCGGCTTGAAGCGCCCCGTGCGCCGGTAGCCGCGGCGTTCATAGAACGCGGCGAGCTCGGGACGGTGCGTCGTGATGACCGTGATCCGCATGAGGCTGCGGCGCCAGTCGTCGCGCGCGATGCGTTCGCCCTCGGCCAGCAGGTCGCTCGCGATCCCGAACCCCTGCATGTCCGGGCGCACCGACAAGAGGCCCAGGTATGCGGAGGCGGCATCGGGCATCGGCTTGAGATAGGCGCTCGCCACGATGAGGCCGCCGCGCGTGCGCACCAGGAACTTCGCGCCCGGGACGGCGAACAGCTCGCGAATCTCGTCCGCATCCGTTCGCGCCCCTTCGAACAGGGCGGACTCGTGAGTCCAGCCGCTACCGCCCTCGTTCGCCGTGGCAGCGTTCACCACGGCCGCGATCGCGGGCGCCTCGCCAACCTGCGCCTCGCGAAGGCCCAACACCGACTTCAACACCTGCCAACTCCGTGAATTCCGACGAGGCCATTATTCGGGGCCGCGCGCAATCCGTAAACGACTAATAGGCCTCGTTTTCGGACATCAGCGCGCGGCGGGAGGCGCCACCGGCGTGTCGGAGAATCCGGCGCTGTCGAGGGCGCGACGAACGGTGCCATCCGCCTTCGCCTCCTCGACGAAGCGAATGGCCCACGCGTGCGTCGCCGGCCGGGACTTGGGTGCGACGACGATGACGCTCGTCGATTGGACGACATCGTCCAGCACCCGGGTGCCGGGCGCGCGTTTCGCGAGGTCCGTCAATGCGTCGCGTCCCTGCGCGAGCGCGTCCACGCGGCCCGCGGCGAGCTGCGACTGCGCCTCGTCCGCCGTGGGGTACAGGACGAGCTTCGCCTGCTTGAGCGTGCGCGCGAGCGTTCGCGAAGTGGCGGTCCCCTCGATGGCCGCCGCCCTGATCCCGGGACGATCGACGTCCGCGGCGCGGCGGATGTCGGATCCCGGGCGCACGATGTACGTCGTCTCGTAGAGCACGTATGCGGGGCCGGGATCGATGAACTTCTCGCGCGCCGGATCCTGCGGCATGAACGAGATGTCCCAGGCGTCGCTCGCCGCCGCGTTGGTGATCTCGCCGGAGTTGGGATACTCGACGATGCGGACGGGAACACCCAGCCTCGCCGCCGCGGCCTTGCCGAGCTCGACCGTCACGCCGCGCGCCCGCCCGCTCGCCGGATCGCGCGTCGCCCAGAACGCCGAGGGCGCGGGCCCGACGGCGACCGCGACGCGCAGCTCGCCCTTCGGCGCGATCTCGGCGACCGGAACCGGCGGCGCCGTGGCGCAGCCGGCGAGCAGGGCGACGAAAGCGAGTGGCGCCGCCCGCATCGTTTACCTCGCCGTCATCCCCAGCTCGTTCATCAGGAACGCCATCCAGTCCGCGTCCTGGTCGATCTTGGTCGAGAGCGCGGTTCCGATGCCGTGGCCCGCGTTCATGTCGATGCGCAGCAGGATCGGGCGGCCCGCCGGATTGGCGGCCTGCAGCGCCGCGGCCATCTTGCGCGAGTGGAACGGGTCGACGCGGCCGTCGTTCTCGCCGGTGGCGAAATAGACCGCGGGATACGCCACGCCGTCCCTGATGTGGTGATACGGCGAATACGCGTAGAGCGCAGCGAACTGCTGGGCGTTCTTCACCGTGCCGTACTCGGTCACGTTGAAGGCGCCGTTGGGCGTGGTTTCCACGCGCAGCATGTCGAGCACGCCCACGTGGCACACGATCGCGCGGAAGAGGTCGGGCCGCTGCGTGATCATGGCTCCCATGAGGATGCCGCCGTTGCTGCCGCCCATGGCGCCCATCCGCTCGGGCCTGGTGTAGCCGCGATCGATCATGAGCTGCGCCGCGCCGATCATGTCGTCGAAGACGTTCTGCTTCTTGAGCAGGTTGCCCGCGAGGTGCCATTCCTCGCCGAACTCGCCGCCGCCGCGCAAATTCACGATCGCCACGATGCCGCCGGCGTCGAGCCACACGCGGTTGCGCAGGGAAAAGCCGGGGCGCTCGTTGATGCCGTAGCCGCCGTAGCCGTAGAGCATCACCGGGTTGTTGCCGTCGCGCTTCGTCCCCTTCCTCATGATGATGTTCACCGGGACCTTGGTGCCGTCCCTGGAGGTGGCCATCTCGCGCGAGACTTCCGCGTCGTCCATGTTCACCTTGGGCATCCCGGCGAGCTCCGGGACCTTCACGAGCTTGCCGTCCCTGGGCGAGTAGCGGTACCAGGCGAAGGGCTTCACGTAGCTCTGGATCGCGAACATCACCTCGTCGCCCTCGAGGCGCGTGCCGATCATCGTGCTCGACACCGGCTCCGACGGCAACGTCCCCAGCGCCTTGCCCTTGAGGTCGAAGATGCGAACCTCGGACGGGCCGCCCACCATGTAGTCGACGTAGAGGCGCGCAGGCGTGGGCTCGAACGACTCGATGACGCCCTCGCCCTGCGGCACGACCACCGAGGCCTTGGCGAGCTCCGGCGGATCCATCGCGATCGAGATGATCTTGCCGCGCGGCGCGTCCTTGAGCGACAGCCCGTAGATGCGGCCGTCGGCGCCCAGCTCGAGCGCGCGCAACTTGTCGGCGTATTCGGCCACCTGGGTCCAGCGGCCCGACGGATTGCGCAGGTAGTAGGCGTACTCGCCGCCATCGCCGTTGGCGACCTTGGCGAGCATGAATCGCCCGTCGCGCGTGGTCGTGAGCTCGGTCTCCGCGATGCGCGGGAACTCCTTGCCGAGGACGTACGTGTCCTGCGACGGCGGCGTGCCGAGCTTGTGGAAATACACCTGCTGGTAGAAGTTCGCATCCTCCGCGGGCCGCTCGTTGCCCTGCGGATAGCGCGTGTAGAAGAAGCCGCTGCCCCTTTCGTCCCACGCGATGCTGCCGCCGCCCGTCGGGTATTGCACGCGCGGAACGACGTCGGCGAGCTGCTGGCCGGTCTTCGTGTCGATCACGTAGGCCGAGCCGTCCTCGCTGCCCTTCTCCGAGAGCGCGAGGGCCACGTAGCGGCCGTCCACCGAGGGCGAGAAGAAATCGATCGAGAGCTTCGAGTCGCGCGAGTTGGGGTCGAACAGGACCTTCTCGTGCGCCGCGCCGCCGGCATCCTTCATCATCACCAGCATCGGCTGGTCCTTCGGCGGCTGGCTCTTCATCGCGAACAGCGCGCCGTTCACCTGCCTGAACCCGTAGTAGCGATGCGGCGCGGACTTGTACAGGTCGCCCAGCTTCTTCTTCAGCACTCCCAGCTGCGGCAGCGGGTCGAGGTAGGCGCGCGCGACCTTGAGCTGCGCCTGGCTCCATTCGCGCACCGCGGGATCGGCGCCGTTCTCGAGCCAGCGATAGTCGTCGGTGACCTGGGTGCCGTGGTAGGTATCGGCGACCGGCTTCTTCGGCGCCGGGGGATAGGCGGCAGCGCCGATGGCGTCGGTCGCGAGGGACAAGGCAAGGGCAAGCGGGCCAAGGGCCACGAGGGAATTTCGCATGGGAGACGCAGCGGTGGGGTTCGAATGGCGCAGATGGTAGCGCCAAACCCCGTCACGCGGGGATCGGGGGTGGCGCGGATTTGCGGCGGAGCAGCAATACCAGCGGCAGCATGGCGACGAAGCTCCATGCCGTCACCTTGAACACGTCGAGGATCGCGCCCATCTGCGCCTGCTGCGCGACCTGCGCCGCCGCGAGCGCCAGCGCATGCGGGTCGGTCGGCGAGAGGTGCAGGCCGCGCAGGTACTCGAGGTATGCGGGGTTGTAGCGCGTGATGTTCGAGCCCAGCTCGTTCCACAGCACCTGCGCCTGCCGCGTCATGAGCGTCGTCACGAAGGAGATCCCGACCGCGGCGCCGATGGTGCGCACCAGGCTGTAGATGCCCGCGGCCTCGGCCATGCGCTGGCGCGGCAGCGTCGCGTACGCGATGGTGGACAGCGGCACGAAGATGAGCCCCAGCCCCAGGCCCTGCAGCAGCGCCGGCCAGATGATCCAGAACGTGCTGATGTCGAGCGAGTACTTCGTCATCGAGTACGAGCCGAGGGCGCTCACCACCATGCCCGTGCCCACGAGGAGGCGCGCGTCGACCTTGCCCACGAGGCGCCCCACGACGAGCATCGCCACCGCGGTGGCGACGCCCCGCGGCGCCATCACCAGGCCGGTGGTGACGATGGGATAGCCGAGGAGCCCCTCGAGCAGCACCGGCTGCAGCACGAGGCCGCCGAAGAGCCCGAGGCCCAGCGCCAGCATCGCCGAGCAGGCGATGGCGAAATTGCGGTCCTTGAAGATGCGCAGGTCGAAGAGCGCGTGCGCGCCGCGGCGCAGGCTGTGCCATGCGAAGCCCACGATGCCGACGACGGCGAGCAGCGCCGAGAATCGGATGTCGTTCGCCGCGAACCAGTCCTGCGTCGTCCCGCGGTCGAGCGCGTACTGCAGCCCCGCCACGCCGGCGCCGAGGAGTGCGAGGCCGGTCCAGTCCATGCGGCGTTCCCGCCGGGTGGACTCCGGAATCGAGGTCATCGCGAGGAAGAGCGAGAGCGCGCCCACCGGGACGTTGATGTAGAAGGTCCAGCGCCAGCTCGCCACGTCGGTGAGCCAGCCCCCCAACGTGGGCCCGAGCACCGGCCCCACCATCACCCCGAGTCCCCAGATCGCCATCGCCTTGCCGCGATCCTCCGGCGGGTACGCGTCGGTCATGATCGCCTGCGAGAGCGGCACGAGCGCGGCGCCGAAGACGCCCTGCAGCAGGCGGAAGAGGACGATCTGGACCAGCGACTGCGCGATGCCGCAGAGCGCGGAGGCGAGCACGAAGCCCGCGATGCACCCGATGAGGTATTTCTTCCGGCCGATGGTGTCGGCGAAGTAGCCCGTGAGCGGCATCACGATCGCCGAGGAGACGAGGTAGCTCGTGAGCACCCAGCTCACCTGGTCGGTGGTGGCGCCGAGCTCGCCCGCCATGTGGGGCAATGCCACGTTGACGATGGTGGTGTCGAGGACCTGGATGAGCGTCGCCGACATCACGGCGAGCGTGATGAGGAGCCGCTCGCTGCCCTCGACGACCCCGGGCGCAGCCGCCGGCGAGCTCATTCTTCCGGCGCTTCGGCGACCAGGATGCTGCAGGAGACGCGCTCGAGCAGCGACTGCTCGTCGGAATCGCTCCACCAGCGCGCGAGACGCCCCCGGCTCTTGTGGCCGAGCACGATGAGGTCGGCGTGGATCTCGTCGGCGGCCGCGGCGATGCAATCGACGGCGTTGCCGTACTCGAGCTTGCCTTCCGCGCGCACGCCACGCTCCCGCAGCCACTGCACGCCCTCCTCCAGCAGCGCGTTGGCGCGCGAGTCCTCGCCTTCGCACAGCATCGGGTTCACGCCCTCGGGAATCGCGCGGGTCACGAGGTTCTGGCAGATGGCGAGGAGATACGCCTCGGACTTCATCGAGATCACCACGTCCGCGCCCTGCCGCAGCGCCTTGCGTCCCTCGCGCGTTCCGTCGTAGCAGAGGAGCACGCGGTGATACACGTCAGTCTTCCTTGCGGACCTTGACCGTCGCGGTGGTGCCGATGCGCAGCGGATGCTGCGGATCCGGGTCCTCGACGCGGATGCGCACCGGCACGCGCTGCGTGACCTTCACCCAGTTGCCGGTCGCGTTCTGCGGCGGGAGCAGCGAGAACGCGGCACCGCTGCCGCCCGAAACGCTCTGCACCACGCCGTGGAAGGGATGGTCGGGATAGACGTCGGACTCGATCGTCGCTTTCTGGCCGACGCGGATCTCCTTCAGCTGCGTCTCCTTGAAGTTCGCGTCGACCCAGAATTCCTGGTCGGAGATCACCACGAAGAGCGGCACGTTGGGCGCGACGGTGTTGCCGGGCCGCAGCGACAAGTTCGCGATGGTGCCGTTCGTCGGAGCCACGACCCTGGTGCGCTCGAGGTCGATCTCGGCCTGCTTCACCATCGCCGCCGCGGCCTGCACCGCCGCGTTGTCCTCGCCGCCCTTGCCGAGCGCGCTCTTCGCCTGCGCCACGCCCGCTTCCGCGGCCTTCACCGCGGCCTGCGCGGTGGCGAGCTGCGTGCGCGCGTTCTCCGCGCCCTGGGGCGAGAGGAACCCGCTCTTCATCAGCTCGCGGTTGCGATCCCAGGCCGCCGAGGCGTTCGAGGCTTCCGCGTGGCGCTGCGCGAGCACCGCCTCGGCGGACGCCACGCCGGCGCTCTCCTGCGAGACCGACTGGCGCGCGAGCTCGAGCTGCGCGCGAGCGCGGTCGAGCGCGATCTGGAAGTTGCGCGGGTCGATCTCGAACAGCGCATCGCCGGCCTTCACCGCCTGCTGGTCGCGCACGTGCACCTCGGTGACGGTGCCGTTCACCTGCGCGGCGACCTCCACCTGGTTGGCCTGGACATACCCGTTGTCGGTGGTGACGTACAGGCCCGACTGGCGCCAGTAGTGCCAGCCCACCACGGCGGCGACCACCATGAAGGCGGCGATCACCGCCCAGCGGATCTGCTTGCGGCGGCTGCGCCCGCCCTTCGCGGGCGGCGCGGCGGGTGACGCCGGCGGGGCGCCTGCGTTGTTGGTGGGTTCGACGGCAGCGGCCATGCCGCTTGTGACCGGGCCGCGGGGCCTAAATTCCCGCTACAGGTACCCGAGCAACAGCATCACGACGAGGATGATGACGATGAGGCCCACGGTGCCGCCGGGCGCGTAGCCCCAGCTGCGGCTGTGGGGCCAGGCGGGAATCACGCCGAGCAGGATGAGGACCAGGATGATGAGGAGGATCATTCCGATGGACATGGGGCACCCGTTCCGGTGGTGGTGGTCTGCCCCTGAGACACCCGGCGGCTACTCCCGGTTTGTAGCCTTCGAACCCTTTCGGCTGTAGGAGGGGCACGGGGGGAGGCGTAAAGTAGGCGCCGGGAAAGGGGCTCCCAACAACAAAATGAAAGACCCGGTCGTCCACGAGGCGCTGCGTCAGATCCAGCACATCGTCTCCGAGGAGACGGGTGCGACCCTTTCGCCCTCGGCCCGCTCCCGGGTCGAGAAGGTGCTGCAGAGCACGCTCGGCCAGCTCGCCCCCTCGAAGCGCGAGGGCCTGGTGCGCGAGGTCACGATCATGCTCGCGGACCTGCGCGGCTTCACCAGCATCGCGGCCGAGCACCCTGCCGCCACCGTGCTCGACATGCTCAACCGCTGCTTCATCGGCATGAGCGAGATCATCTTCCGCAACCACGGCACCATCGACAAGTTCATGGGGGATTCCATCCTCGTGATCTTCGAGAGCCTCGACCCCGTCGAGGGCGTGATGAACGCCGTCGAGTGCGCGGTGGACATGCAGTGCGCGATGGAGGCGATCAACGCCGCCAACCGGGAACAGGGCCTGCCCGAGATGTACTTCGGCATCGGCCTCAACACCGGGCGCGTGATGTCGGCGCTGCTGGGGTCCGACCTCTACTCCGAGTACACGGTGATCGGAGACGAGGTGAACCTCACCTCGCGCATCGAGTCCTTCAGCCTGCGCGGTCAGGTGCTCATCAGCGAGAGCACCTGGGAGCGGTGCAAGGACCGCGTGACCGCCAACGAGCCGATGGACGTCTTCGTGAAGGGGCGCAGCAAGCTCGTGGTGCTGCGCGAGGTGCTGGGGATTCCCGGGGAGGGCAAGACCGTCCCGCGCCAGGAGATCCGCCGCAGCCCCCGCGTGCAGGTGAAGCTGCCGTTCAGCTACCGCACCGTGTCCAGCGACGTCGTCGTGCCCGAGAAGCTGATGGGATGCATCCTCGACATCGGCTACCACGGCGTGCTCGCCGAGATCGCGGCGACCCCCGCCCGCTTCGACGAGATCTCGCTGGAGCTCGACCTTCCGCTGGTGGGGCAGAAGGTTGCGGGCCTTTATGGCAAGATCGTCAAAGTGATGCCGAAGGACGACTGCACGCGCGTGGGCGTCGAGTTCCTTTCGATGACGCCCGAGCAGCGCGCGGCGATCCAGTTGTTCGTGCAGCTGCTCATCCAGGGAACCGAGAGCCAATAATATGAACGCCGTCTTCGCCGGATTCTGGCGCCGCGCCGCGGCCCTCTTCGTCGACTTCCTCATCCTCCTCATCCCGCAGTCGGTCGTGAACCTGGGCCTGGCGAGCATGCCGACGCTCGCGATGCTCATCAACGTCGCCCTGAGCGCGGCGTACTTCGTGGCCTTCCACAGCTCGGCCAGGATGGCCACGCCGGGCAAGATGGCCTTCGGCATCAAGGTGGCCACGCTCGACGGCAACCGCATCTCCATGCCGCTCGCCATAGGCCGCTACTTCGCGACCTGGCTCTCGGGGCTCATCCTCGGCATCGGCTACCTCATGGCCGCGTTCACCGAGCGCAAGCAGGCGCTGCACGACATGCTCTGCAAGACGGTGGTGATCAACAAGGCGGTGACGCCCGCCGACATCGGCGAGAACACCGACACCATGCCGGTCACCGCGGGGGTGATCGCGATCGCCGTGATCTGGTTCGTGGTGCCGCTCGCCGGGATCGCCGCGGCGCTCGTGATCCCCGCCTACCAGGATCGCGCCGTCCGCAGCCAGATCGGCGCGGTGGTGACCAGCGTGGAGCCCTTCAAGAAGGAAGTGGTCGATGCCATCTCCTCCCGTCGCCCGATCCCGGCCGGCAAGCGCAACGTGGCCTCGCCGCTCGTGGACAGCGTGAACGTCGAGCCGTCGGGCCAGATCACCATGAACCTCGCCAAGGACAAGGCCGGCGGGGGCAAGATCTTCTTCGCGCCGCTCGCTTCCAAGGGCGGCATCGTCGAGTGGCGCTGCTGGTCCGAGGGCACGTCCGAATCGGTCCTGACAGCGGCCTGCAGGAACTGACATGTTCGCGCGCATCGCTGCGATCGCCGCCCTGGCGCCGATCGTGGTGCTTGCGCAAATCCGCACCGACTCGAGCCTGGGACGCCCCGCGACGGCGATCCCGGGCCCGAACTACGTCATCCCGCAGGACGCGGGCCGCCTCGCCGGGCGCAACCTCTTCCACAGCTTCGAGACGTTCAACGTGGGCTTCGGCGAGTCGGCGACCTTCACGGCGTCCACGCCCGGCCTGGCCAACATCCTCGCGCGCGTCACCGGCGGGGGCTCCTCGCAGGTCAACGGGCTGCTGAGCGTCGACGCGGCGGGCGCGCATCCGGCGCTGTGGCTCGTCAATCCCGCGGGGGTGGTCTTCGGCAACGGCGCGACGCTGAACGTCCCGGGCGGCTTCCACGTCACCACCGCGAACTACATCCGCTTCGCCGACGGCGATTTCCACGCCGATCCCTCGAAGGCGAGCACCTTCTCCTCGCTCTCGCCCGAGGCGTATGGCTTCCTTGGCAGCACGCGCGCGAGCGTGCGGATCGAGGACGGCGCGCTGGTGCGCAACTCGGGGGCCGTGGACATCGTCGCGGGGGACATCTCGATCCAGAACGCGGTGCTGCGCACGGGTGGGGGCGACATCCGCCTCGTCGCCGCAGGACAGGAGGCAACGACGATTCCGGTCGACGCAGCCGCCAGCGGCGCGGCGGGAAGGGTTTCGATCGTCGACGGGCTCGTGCACACGGAGGCTTCGGGAGACCTTGCAGGAGGAAACATTTCGGTTTTCGCAGGCGACCTCGCCATCGACGGAAGCGGCAGCAATGGCGACGTCGCCGGCCTGTTCAGCACCACCGAGGGATCCTCCCGATCGGGCGACATCAATGTGCAAGTCGGCGCAACCATCTCGATCATCAAGGGCGGCGCGATCTCAACGGCTACCTATGGGAAGGGCACGGCGGGCGACATCCACGTCAAGTCCGCGGACCTCCTGATAGATGGCAAGGGCCAGGTCGACACGGGCGTCGTGAGCCTCACCGATACCGGCGCCACCGGGTCCGCCGGAATCGTGGACGTGAACACTTCGCGATCCATCCAGCTGTACGAGGGAGGCGCGATCTCGTCGGACACCGCCGGGGCGGGCCCCGCCGGGGAGGTGCGCGTCGCCGCCGATTCGCTTCACGCGGATGGTCGCGGCAATGTGTCCATTTTCACCGGGATCAGCAGCGACACACGCACGGGATCCTCCGGGTCCGCGGGTCGGGTCAACGCGCAGGTCGCAGGTGCGATCACGCTCCTCGAGGGAGCCGAGATCTCGTCGACCAGCAATGGCAGCGGCGATGCCGGAAGCGTCCAGGTTTCCGCGGATAGCCTCGAGATGGATGGGCGCAACAATCCCGACGCACTGACCGGGGTGCATAGCAAGAGCAATGGCGAGGGAATCGGCAGGGCGGGAAGTGTCGACGTGAAGGTGGCGGGCGAGTTGAAGATCGCGAACGGGGCCGACGTCAGCGCGGACACGTACACCGCCGGCCAGGCCGGCACGGTGAAGGTGATGGCCGGATCGATCGTCATCGACGGCGGTACCGTCGATTCCTTCACCGGCATCAGCAGCGATGCCGCCGAGGGCTCGGGCTCCGCGGGCGACGTCGAGGTGGTCGTGACCGGCAAGGTCACGATCACGCGCGGGGGTGCCATCTCCTCGGACACCTACACCCGAGGGAATGCGGGAAACGTCAAGGTAACGGCCGCCGAGATATTGGCGGATGCCTCCGCCACCGACAGCTTCACGGGCATCAGCAGCGAATCGGTCGAGGGAGGCTCCGGGGCCGCGGGCAACGTGCAGGTCGTCGCCGACAAGATCACTCTTCTCGGCGGAGCGCTCATTTCGTCCGACACGAGCACGAGCGGGCATGCAGGAAACGTCACCGTCACGACCCACGAGCTCGTGGCGAATTCCGGTCCGGGAGGCTACCTGACCGGTGTCGTCAGTGACTCGTACGGGTCAGGCAACGCGGGCAACGTCGAGGTGCACGCCGACAAGATCAGCCTGCTGAGGGGGGCGTCCATCAGCTCGGATACGTATTCGAGCGGCCATGCGGGCAACGTCACCGTCGTCGCCGGAGAAGTGTTGATCGATGGGACGGCGAATGCGGAATCGTTCACGGGTATCAGCAGTGATTCCGTCACGGGTGCGTCCGGGAGCGCGGGCAATGTCCAGGTGACGGCGGACAAGTTGACGCTCATGAACGGGGGGGCCATCACTTCGGACACGTCCACGGTCGGCAATGCCGGATCGGTCGTCGTCCACGCGGGTAGCCTGATCCTGTCCGGCAGCACGCCGCTCCACGGAGCGAGCAGGATCCAGAGCCGCGCGCTCGATGGCACGGGCAACTCGGGTTCGGTGGCGGTCGACGTTTCCGGAAATGCCTCGCTGTCGGACGGCGGGGCGATCAGTTCCTCGACGACCACCACCGGGCAAGCGGGAGACGTCGTGGTGCGTGTTGGCGGAGATCTCTCCATCACCGGCAACGACCAGACGAACTCCGGCGTATTCAGTGCCACATATCTCGCGACGGGTGGCGCCGCGGGCACGGTGAACGTGGACGTCGGCGGGGCACTGAAGATGTCGCATGGCGGCGTCATCGATTCGGACACGTATGCCTTGTCGAACGCGGGATCCGTCAAGGTATCCGCGGGGTCCCTGGAGATTCGCGGTGCGAGCGGCAACTTCACCGGCATCACGTCCGACGCGGTGGCCGGAGGCGGAAACGCGGGAGACGTGAACGTCAACGTCCGCGGGGACGCAATCCTGGCGAGCCGTGGCCTCATCGGATCCAGGACCCAGTCGAGCGGAAACGCCGGAACCGTCGAGGTTCACGCGGGCAACCTCCTCATCGACGGAGCCGGTACCCCCGATCCCACCGGCATCTCGACCGCGTCGAACGGCCCGCAGAGCGGCAATGCGGGTCGCGTCACGATCTCCGTCGACGGCGATCTCGCGCTGCAGGCGAGCGGCGTCATCTCCTCGGCGACCTCCTCGTCGCATGGAGCCGCGGGCGATGTGGCCATCCATGCGGGCCGCCTCACTGTCGATGGATCCTTCGGGACGACGTCGAGCCAGGTATCGGCGCGTTCCGGCGACCACGCCTCCGGCCAGACCGGGAACGTGTCGATCGTCGCGGACGAATCCGTTGTGGTCTCCAATGGCGGCCAGATCACGGTCGCCAACTCGTCCAGCTCCGAAAACCCTTCGCACCTCGTCGCCTCGAGCATCTCCCTCGCGGCGCCGGAAATCCTCATCGCGTCGGGCGGCTCGGTCACGGCCCAGTCGAGCGGCAACGTGAATGCGAGCAACATCGTGATCACCGCTCCAGGCTCGCTGCAGCTCGACTCCGGTTCCATCACCACTTCCGCCAACCTCGGCAATGGCGGCACCATCACCATCGATGCGGGCAAGGTTCGCCTGGTCAACTCGCAGGTGACGACGTCGGTGCTCGGCACGCGCGGCAACGGCGGCGACATATCCATCCACGCCGACGCGCTGCTGCTGGAGACGGGATTCATCCAGGCGAACACCGCGGCGCGTAGCGCGACCGGCGGTGACGTCGCCATCGACGTGAAGGTGCTCGCCGCATCCGGCGGCAGCGTGTTCATCGGCGGCTCCGAGCCCATCACGTTCGTCCCCGGAACGTTCGGCCTCAACGTGATCCAGGCCGCCGCGCCCACGGGCGTGAGCGGCGCGATCGAGCTCACCTCGCCGGTGCTCGACACGTCGGGCGCGCTGGCGGGCCTCGGCGCCGCGGCGCTGGACACGAGCCTCGTCGGGCGCAGCCCCTGCCGCCTCGGGGCGGGAAGCTCGCTCGCGCTCGCGGGGCGCGGCGGCCTCGCCCCCAGCGCGCGCGATGGATTCAGGATCGATCCGCCGGCGCTCGCCTCGGCCGGCCCCTTCACGCCCGTGCTCCCGGCATTTGCGGGCAGCCCGTGCCGCGTGGCGCGTGCGGACTTCTAGGCTCCTCGCATTCGCCCTCGCGGCCTTCGCCGCGAACGCCGCTTGCGCGATCGAGCGCGACTTCGTCCATGTCGACCGCGTCCAGTTCAGCGGCAATACGATCTTCCCGGAGGCGGAGCTCGCGGCCCTCGCGCGTCCGCTCGAAGGGCGCGACGCCTCGGTCGCGGACCTCGAGGACCTGCGGCAACGCATCACTCGCCACTACGTCGATCGCGGCTACGTGAACTCGGGCGCGGTGATCGGCGACGGGGCGCTCGCTTCGGGCGTGCTCACGGTGACCGTCGTCGAGGGACGGCTCGAGGCGGTCCGCGTCCACGGCCAGGAGCGGCTTCGCGAAAGCTACATCGCCTCCCGCCTCAATCCGCATCCCTCCGCCCCGTTCAACATGGAAGCGATGCGAGAGCAATTCCAGCTGCTGCTGGGCGACCCGCTCTTCGAGCGCCTGCATGCGAACGTCGTGCCGGGCCCGACGCCGGGAACGGCCTTCCTCGACATCGAGGTCGTGAGGGCCCTGCCCTACGAGGCCGCGATCTACGCCAACAACTATCGCCCGCCGTCGATCGGCGAGTACTGGGGCGGCGTTTCGGGCCGGGTTCGCAACCTCACCACGTTCGGCGACACGCTCGACGCGTCGATCGAGGCGCCCATCCAGGGCGGCAACCACGAGCCGCGCGGCGAGGTGGCGTGGCGCGTCCCGGTCGGTCCGTGGCACACCGACTTCTCCGCGCTCTGGAGCCGCGGTCGCACATCGGTGATCGAGGAGCCGGCCCGCGTGCTCGACATCGTGAGCGACCTCACGACGATGGAAGCGGGCATCGGGCAGAAGGTCTACGAGAACCTGCGCCACCGCGCGGCGCTCGGCTTCACCGCGGCGCGGCGCGAGAACGTGAGCACGCTGGGCGGCGACCGGTTCTCCTTCCTCCTCGGCGAGCCCGACGGCGTCACCAAGATCCGCTCGCAGCGTTTCTGGCAGGAGTACTCGTACCGCGAGGAGTCGGGTGCCGTCGTGCTGCGCTCCACCTTCGCGCGGAACCACAACAACTTCGAGGACATCTCGGGGCTGCCCGGCGTCGTGGAAACCTTCGCCAAGACCAACCGCACCTGGATCGGACAGGCGTACGCGAGCCACCAGTTCGGCGTGCACGACGCCCAGGCGTGGATCCGCGCCACCTGGCAGCACACCACCGACCATTTGGTGCCCCTCGACGCGCTCGCCCTCGGCGGCGTGAATTCCGTGCGCGGCTTCCGCGAGAACCAGCTGCTGCGCGACCAGGGCGGATTCGTGAACGTCGATGCCGACGCGAGCGTGTGGAGCGACGCCGAGCGGCAGCAGTCGCTGCGCCTCGGCGGATACGTCGACGAGGGCGTGGGCTGGAACCAGGGCGGCGAGCACCTGCGCATCGGCTCGATCGGCGCGGCGCTGCGGGCGCGATGGCGGCGGCTGCGCGCCGACCTCTACGTCGCCGTGCATCGCTGGCGAAGCGACGCCGTGCCGCGGACGTCGGGCGCGCTGCAGGATCACGGCGTGCACTTCCAGATCACGTGGTCGGTCTTCTGATGCGCTGGACAGCCCTCCTCCTCCTGCTCGCCGCCTGCGCCAACGCGCCGCAGCGCGCCGCCGACCCGCTCGCCGAGGGCATCGCACTGCGCAACCAGGGGCAGATTCGCCTCTCGGTGGATGCGCTCACGATGGCAAAGGCGCGCGCGCCCGACGATCGTGCCCGCGCCGTGGCCTCGGGCGAGCTCGGCGTCTCGCTCATGGCCGCACGGCGGCTCGCCGAGGCGCGCCGCGAGCTCGACGCGGCCGCGGCTTCGCTCGACGGGGCCGATCGCGCGCGCTACCTCGTGGATCTCGCGAACCTCGAGATGCTGGAGCACCAGCCCGACGCGGCGCGCGACCGGCTGCGGGAGGCGCGCACGCTCGCGGCCGCGGACCCGCTCACGCGCGCGACGATCGACCTGCAGCTCGCGCGCCTGGCGGACGGCAACGAACGCGTTGCCCTCGTGGAGTCCGCGTCGAAGTCGCTCGACGCCGCGCGCAGCGTCCCGGCCCGTCAGCACCTGGCGCTGGGCGCCCGCGCCCTGGAGCAAGGCTCGCTCGCCCTCGAGATCGCCGATCGCCACCTGGCGCTCGCGCACGACGCGGCGCTCGCCTCCGGCGACGTGGCGCTCCTGGTCGAGGTCGACGACGTGCTGTCGCAACGGTATGAGGATGCCGACCGCTTCGACGAGGCGTCGCGGTTCGTCGCCGAAGGACTCGGTCGATCCGCCGAGGCGACCCCGGGCCTCGCGCACGTGCACCTGCTGTGGCGGCAGGGGCGCCTCGCCTCGCGCGAGCACCGCTACGAGCTTGCGCGTGCGTCGTACCTGCGCGCCGTTGCGGAAGTCGAAGCGTTGCGTCCCGACATTCCCATCGAATACGAGGACGGGAACTCGTCGTTCCGCAGGACGCTTGCCCCGATCTACCTCGGTCTTGCGGAGCAGCTGCTTCGCCAGGCGCCGTCGCAATCGGCCGCCGAGCAGCAGGGCACGCTGCAGCGCGTGCGCAACGTGGTCGAGCTCCTCAAGCAGACGGAGCTGCAGGATTACCTCGGCGACCGTTGCATCGTCGCCGCGGAGACGGCCGCGGGCGTCGTCGAGGGCACCGCGATCCTCTATCCGATCATCTTCGCGGACCGGCTGGAGATGCTGGTCGAGACGCGCCGCGGCATAACGCGCTTCAGCACCGCGGTCACGGCACGCACGCTCACTCGCACCGCCAACGAGATGGCGAGCACGTTCCGCGCGGCGCCGCGGGGCGGGATGGGTGCGGCGCGCGAGCTCTACGACTGGCTCGTCCGCCCCCTCGAGCCGATCCTGCAGGGCGAGTCCATCGACACGCTGGTGATCGTCCCCGACGGCGTCCTGCGCCTCGTCCCGTTCGCGGCGCTGCACGACGGCAAGGGCTATCTCGTCGAGAAGCTCGCGGTGGCGACGGTGCCGGGCCTGTCGATGACCAACGTGGCCCCCAGCGCGCCGGGCCCGGCCACGGCGCTGGTCGCGGGGCTCTCGGAGCCCGGGCCCGTGGTGGACAAGCTGCCCGCGGGCGTCGCGCAGACGATCCTCGGGCCGGGCACGTCGCGCTCGCCCACGAAGCTGCGCGAGGCGCTGAGCCTGCCCGGCGTGAAGCGCGAGGTCGACGGCGTGGCGCGCACGCTCTCCGGCGAGACCCTGATGGACAGCGCGTTCACGGCGAAGCAGTTCGAGCGGCGCTTCACCGAGGGGCGTTATCGGGTGGTGCACATCGCCTCGCACGGCGTCTTCGGCGGCAGCGCCTCGGCGAGCTTCATCATGACCTACGACGAGCTGCTCACGATGGACCGCCTGCAGGGGATGCTGGGCGAGAGCGCGGGACGCAACGCCGCCATCGACCTGCTCACCCTCTCGGCGTGCGAGACCGCGGAAGGCGATGACCGCTCGCCGCTCGGCATCTCCGGCGCGGCGCTCAAGGCGCACGCGAAGAGCGCGGTGGGCACGCTGTGGCCGGTCGAGGACACCGCGGCCGAGAAGGTGATGCAGTCGTTCTACGAGGGCCTGCGCGCCGGCAAGCAGACCAAGGCGCGGGCGCTGCGCGACGCGCAGCTCAAGCTCCTGCGCGATCCGCGCTACGAGCACCCGTTCTTCTGGGCGCCGTTCATCGTCGTCGGCAACTGGCTGTGAAGCGCTACCAGTCGTAGACGCCGAAGCGGTCCTGCCCCAGCAGGGTGTAGAAGATCCCGACCGTCTGGCGCCGCTGCGTGCGGTCGCCGTCCGGGTACGAGGCGTCGCGCCGGTTGCCGAGGTACTTGATCGAGATGCCGTGGCGCTTGTGCACGCGCCAGGTGAGCGCCGCGTCGAGCCGCACGATGTTCTCGTGGCCGCCGCGCGATGCCGCGGCGAGCTTGCTCACGTAGTACTCGCGCCCCGTGACGTCGAGCGCCACGCGGTCGGTGAACACCGCGCGCAAAGCCAACAGGGCCATCGGCGCCGCCCCGTAGTGGAAATCGTCGGTGGTGCCGCTGTCGACGGTGCCGGCCGCCGCATATCCGACACCCAGGTTGGCCGAGCCCTGCAGCGCCAGCCAGTCCTTCGGCCGGTATTCCGCCGTCGTGCCGAGCGACACCGCGGTGCTCGACACGCGGAAGGTCTGCGGCGCGATGTAGTCGTAGTGCCCGTACAGGCCGTAGATGCCGCGCAGGTTATCCGAGTGCTCGTAAGTCCTGCCGATGAGCATGCCGCGCACGAGCGCGTTCTCGAACGCGTTGGCGCTGGACGCCGTCGCCTGGAAGTTGAAGTAGTCGAATGGCCGGTCGTAGTCGTAGTCGCGCTTCCCGGGCAGGCCGTAGTCCATGTAGAAATCCATCAACGCCTCGTTGCGCGAGAGGTGCGTCGTGGAGATGCCCGGCGAGTTCTGCGCGGTGCCGCTGAAGCCCAGCTGCAGGCGCGTGAAGTACACCGGGTCGCGGCTCGGGAAGGGCCGGGCGAAGCGCTCGCCGAACGCCGCGCGGTTGAACCCCACCGGCGGCGAGACCGCGGTCGCGGCGATCTCGCGCCACCAGCTCGCCTTCGGCTCGTGCTCGAGGATGAGGTTCGACATGCGGAAGAGCGCCTCGCCGAGGAAGCTGCCGCCGATGCCGGTGTTGACCTGGTCGTTGCGCGAGGGCGGCGTGGTCTCGCCCGCGATCTCCCAGAAGGCGCTGCCGAGGAACGTGTAGCCGAGGCCTTCCCAGTAGTTCAGTCCCGAGGCGCGCGCGAAGCCGTGGTACATCGAGCCCTGGTACGGGTGGCCGAGCTGGTTCACCAGGAACGGGTCGCGATCGACGACCCAGCTCGAGCGCAGGTTGGTGCGGACCGTGTGGATGTTGCTGTCGAAGTCGCAGCAGCCGAAGTGGTGCCGGTCCCACAGGTTGAGCAGCGTGTCGAAGCCGACGATCTCGGCGGCGGGAATCCAGTAGCTGCGGGCCGCGCGGATGTCCTCGGTGAAGTCGGGACGCGGCGGGCGAGGGGTCGGGGGTTCGTCGGGCGGGAGCGACGGGAGCGCGAGACCCAGCACGACCGCGGGAAGGGACATCATGGTCCCTTCTGGACCGCCGTCAGCTGCGCGCGGTTCCGAATCTCTTCAGGGAGAAATTGCCCAGGTCGAGGGAACTTCGACCGATGAGCGCCAGCTCCGCCACGCTCTCGCCCACCGCCGCCGAATGCTTGAAGCCGTGGCCCGAGCAGGGCGACACGAGGATCACGTCGTCGCGGGCGGGATGGCGGTCGATCACGAAGTGGAAGTCGGGCGTGGCGGTATAGAGGCAGGAGACGGCCTTCGCGCAACGCGGGCCGAGCGCGGGCAGGTACGGCGCCACGAGCTGCGCGTGCATCGCGCGGATCTCCGCGTCGCTCACCGGCAATCGCGGCTCGACCGGATCGGGATTCGTCGTGCGCGAGTACTGCTCGGTGGCGATCTTGACCGTCCTGCCGTCGAGGGACGGGAATCCGTAGATCACGTGCTTCACGTCCTGCAGCTCCCAGATCCACACCGGGAAGTTCGGGTGCATGAAGCGCTCCGGCGCGCCGGTCACCTCGAACCAGTAGAGCACCTGGCGGGTGACGGTGAAGAGCTTCGCCGTCTGCGCGGGCAC